>Ga0255346_1004169_pt1 | contig 16093 bp, 10 predicted proteins | sample wastewater_treat_FD_194410 | JGI IMG/M metagenome (GOLD analysis project Ga0255346, IMG submission 194410) | Wastewater microbial communities from Lulu Island WWTP, Vancouver, Canada - plant22 | ecosystem: Engineered > WWTP > Wastewater > Unclassified | place: Canada: Vancouver, British Columbia... | reverse complement strand
ACAAAATTGCCGGGCAGCGTATCCTGCCCATCCTGGGTTGGGCGCTGATTTCTGCCACGGTTGGCCTGATCCTCAAAATGCTTTCCAATAAATCCGATGAAAGGCGTTGGAGCATTGGCAATTTGATCGCCTCTATTTTAGGCGCAACCTGGAATGTACTCACCTTCCTGGTTGTGCCTGTTTTGGCGGTTGAAGGCCTGGGACCCATTGAAGCTATCAAGCGCAGCTGGGAACTGCTCAAACGCAGTTGGGGTGAGCAAATCTCGGGCACCCTCTCTATTGGGCTGATCTTCACGCTGATCGGCATTGCCGGTGGGATGTTGCTCCTCGACATTGGCGTTGGACTTACCTTGTGGCTAAAAACCTCCATCCCGATCATTGTGTGCGCCGCCCTGTTCTTGTTCTTCATTATGATCGTCGCATTGCTCAGCAGCACCCTTAATGGCATCTTTTCAGCGGCCGTGTATGCGTATGCCGCCGATGGTCAGGTTGGATTTTTCGATGAGAGCTTAATCCGCGAGGCGATCAACCCCTGATTTAAGGCTTCCCCTGAAAGAAGGTTTATTAAACAACATTAGGATAACGCCATAGAATCCGCACCAGCCCAGCCCTGGTTTTTACATATTTGAGGCCGGGTATCGGAATATCGCCTGCCTATCCGCAGGTGAGTCCCGAAGTTGATGCAAGGCCGCCCTATACAAAGTGCCCCAAAAAAGGCAATTTTTACTGTGAAGACCACTTATAAACACGCTCGCGACCTGTTTAAAACCTACCTTGCCCCACACAAGGGGCAGATGATAATGTTAGGATTGTTAGTCACCGCTAACCTGGGGTTACAGCTCCTGATCCCGCAGATTATGCGCTCATTCATCGATGCGGCAGTTGGCGGTTCGCCCCTTGCTTTTCTGACTCGCCTGGGCCTTATATTCCTGATAGCAGCCTTAGGTCAGCAGGGGATAGCCATCGGTTCCACATATTACACCCAGCACCTCGGCTGGTCGGCCACAAATGCCCTGCGTGAAGATCTTACCCAGCATGCTCTTAACTTGAACATGCGCTTCCACAAAGCCCATCCGCCGGGCGAAATGATCAGCCGCATCGACTCGGATATCACCACACTGAACGATTTCTTCTCCCAGTTTCTGCTCAACTTGCTGGCTAATTTCCTGCTAGTGTTGACGGTCCTGATTGTGCTGTATTTGGAAGACTGGCGCATCGGTTTGGTGCTGACAGGCTTTGCCCTGGTTGCTCTACTGGTGCTCACCCAGTTTCGCAATATCGCTGTTCCCCACTGGGAAGCCGAGCGGAAAGCCGAAGCAAATTTCTTCAGTTTTTTAGAAGAACGCCTGAACGGCACCGTGGATATTCGCGCCAATGGTGGGCGTTCATACACATTGCAGCAATTCTTTGCTCACACCCAGGAGATGTACCAACGGTCAATCAAAGCGGGTTTTATGGTGAATTACATGTTAAATGCCATGTTTCTGGTCTTTGCTTTGGGAACTGCAATTTCACTGGGCGTGAGTGGTTCGCTATACCTGAACGGAGCCCTTTCTATTGGCACGGTATATATCGTCTACCAGTACAACCGCATGCTGGAAACCCCTTTAGAGGAAATATCCCGTCAGTTGAGCAATATCCAAAAATCCCTAGCCAGCATTAAACGGGTCTTTGAACTCTTCGACCAACCAACCGAAATCACTGCTACCCCGCCAGATTCACAAATTGAGAGCCTGCCGCAAGAAAGTGGTCCCCTGGCGGTGAAATTCGATCACGTTTCGTTTTTTTACGACGATCAGGACGAAGCGCATGTTCCGGTACCACTTGAAAACGTGCTTAAGGAAATCGACTTCTCGCTTAACCCCGGGGAGGTTTTAGGCCTTTTAGGGCGTACGGGCAGTGGGAAAACCACCCTGACTCGGCTGCTGTTTCGCCTGTATAACCCCCAAACCGGGAAGATACACATCGGTCCAACCCAACAACGCATGGCCGACATCCAACACATCCCCTTAACCTTATTGCGCAGGCGGATTGGCATGGTCACGCAAAATATCGAGTTGTTCCACGCTTCTGTACGCGACAACCTGACCTTCTTCGATCGCTCCATCCCCGATGAGCGCATCCTCGATGTGATCCGGCGCCTGGGGTTGGGGAATTGGTTTAGCAGGTTATCCGGTGGGCTGGATGCCGTGTTGCCCTCCGGAGGCGGCGGTCTTTCCGCCGGGGAAGCGCAATTGCTGGCCTTCACGCGCGTCTTTTTGCATGATCCCGGTCTGATAGTCCTGGATGAAGCCTCCTCCAGGCTGGACCCAGCCACGGAAGCCCTTGTGGAATCAGCGGTTGTGCAATTGCTCGCTGGTCGAACAGCGCTGATTATCGCACACCGATTGAAGACGCTGGAGATTGCAGACAAGATTATGATTTTAGAAAATGGTTGCATGGTTGAATATGGCGACCGCCTGGCTCTGGCACAGAATCCTCAAACTCGCTTCCACAATCTGCTGCGTACCGGGCTGGATGAGGTGCTGACATGAGCCAAAATGAAACTCCCAAAGCCGCCCATCGACCTGGCACCTGGTGGTATATCTGGCAACTGACAAAATATCGACCCTGGCTTTACGGCTTTTTCGGGTTGATGGAAATTCTCATTTTCGGTGTTTTTCCGCAGTTGAGTGGATTTTTAATCCAGGCGGTGTTCAACCAATTGGCCGGCGAAACTTTTTCAGGCTTCAACCTGTGGACACTGGCGGCATTTTTAGTGGCAGTTGCCCTCGGACGCGGTATAGCGTTCTTCACCGACGTGGTGTTTTATTTCATGTTACGCTATTCACTCACTGCACTTTTGAGGGTCAATATCTTTGATACCATTTTACGCCGCCCAGGCGCCCAGGCAGTGCCCCATTCAGCGGGGGAAGCCGTCAGCCGCTTCCGAGATGACGCTGATGAGGTCTCCTTTTTCATGGCCGAAATGCTAATTGGGCTCGGGTTTGGATTCTTTACCCTGGTGGCACTGATCGTCATGCTCCGAATCAATGTAGCCATTACCCTGATGGTATTCATCCCCTTGGGGATTGTGGTTCTGATTGCCAATTATGCCAATCAGAAAATCACCGAATATCGCCAGGCCAGCAGAGATGCTACCAGCCGGGTGACCGATTTCATCGGAGAGTTGTTCGGCGCGATTCTGGCTGTAAAAGTCGCCGGGGCAGAGGAACGCAGCGTGAATGCACTGCGAGAAATCAATACAGTTCGCCGGAAGGCTGCTCTAAAAGATGCCCTTTTCAAACAGATTTTAGATTCCTCCTATCGCAATACCGGCAACATTTTCACCGGATTGATCCTGCTGACTGCCGGCGCGGCTATGCAAGCCGGAAATTTTGCCGTAGGCGATCTGGCCTTATTTGTTTTTTACCTGGGCTGGATATCAGATTTTGCCGGCATCATCGGTGACCGGATTGCATGGGTGAAACGTCTGGGCGTTTCTATCGACCGAATGGTAGCACTGCTACAGGGAGCCCCGCCTGAAAAATTGGTGGCTTATACCCCGGTTTACATTCGAGGCGAGTTGCCCGAAGTACCGTATCAACCTAAGACTCCTGCCGACCGACTTGAAACGCTGGAAGTACGGAACCTGACCTGTCGCTTTGCTGATACCGGTCGGGGTATTGAAGATATCAACCTGCAACTGGTTGGGGGCAGTTTCACTGTCATCACCGGTCGGGTGGGCTCTGGCAAGAGCACCCTGGTGCACGCGCTGTTGGGGCTTTTGCCAAGTGAATCCGGTGAGATTTACTGGAACGGACAGCGCGTTGATGCCCCGGGCGAGTTCTTTGTCCCACCTCGCAGCGCGTTTACTCCGCAGGTTCCATCCCTGTTTAGCGAAAGCCTGAAGAGTAACATCCTGATGGGTTTACCAGAGGATCAGGTTGATCTCGAGCGCGCACTCACAATGGCTGTCTTAGAGCAGGACATAAAGGAACTGCCCGAAGGTCTATCGACAATGGTCGGTGCCAGGGGCGTTAAACTTTCCGGGGGTCAGCGCCAGAGGGCAGCCGCCGCGCGCATGTTTGTCCAGGAAGCATCATTGCTGGTGTTTGATGATATTTCCAGCGCATTGGATGTTGAAACCGAGAACGAATTGTGGGTGCGCATTTTTGCCTCCCAGCAAGATGCAACGTGCCTGGTGGTCAGCCACCGCAGGCATGCATTACAACGCGCTGACCAGATTATCCTGATGAAAAACGGCCGTATTGAAGCCATAGGTCGCCTGGGTACCCTGTTAAACACTAGTTCAGAGATGCAGCGCCTGTGGAACGGCCTCCTTGAATAGCCTGTCCCCTGGTTAAATATTTATTTCCGCCTGATGATCAAATCTTTTCGATAAAACCAGCCGCACGTTAACTGTTATCTTACCTAACGATTTTCAGATATTGTGATAGTTTTTGTTTGTATTACATTTAATCAGATTTTGGACGGAAGGCTTCTTTAATTGGAAAGGGAACTATCGTTCTCAGAGATGTCCTTCTCTTCCAGGGGCAATGTTGACCGGAAATCCTTGATGTTCAGTTGCAGGTTCGTTCGCCCCATATAAACGTTTTCTTCGAAGCGATAGGCGATATCAATTGTTCTGGGCATTCCTTCAGCCCGGTGTCCCTGCTGGAAGGCAATGGCATCAAAATAATTGTCTCCTGCTTTAATGGTCAACTTCAGATGTTTTCCATCCTGCCCCACCGTTCTAACCTGATGCACAATCACATTATTGGAGGCAAAAATCGGTTCTGGGTTACCTATTCCGGTCGGCTGCAGCTGGTGCAGATCGTTAAAAATCCCCCCAATATAAGACGATGTTAGCTTTTCCAAAAGGATCTCTCGGTCAATTTCAATAACGGGCATCAAATCCACACCGTCCAGTTCTCGCTGGACAATGGCATCCAGTTTTTCAATCAACATTGGAAGGTTCTCATTACTGACCGTAAATCCAGCAGCCGCCGCATGACCGCCATACCGTACCAGCAGGTCTGCACACTCATCGAGCGCCTCTGTAATGTGAAATTCCGGGATAGAACGGCAGGACGCTACGGTAAATTCTTCACCCTGGTGAGCAATAATCGCCGGACGGTAATAGATATCGGTCAGACGTGAAGCAGCCAACCCCACCAGGCCCTCACTGAAAGACGAATCAGTAGCAAAAAACAGGAGTGCTTCCGGGTCTTTTTGCAAAACTTGGTCGAGGGCTTTTTTACGGATGGTGTGTGTCTCTTCCTGACGCTGATTATTATGAGAGTCCAAAACCTGTGCCAGTTCACCCGCCCTTTGCTGATCCTGGGTCACCAGAATCTCATAAGCCGACATAGCAGTATCCATCCGGCCGGCTGCGTTTAAGCGGGGTGCCAGTCCGAAACCGATCATCGATGCGTCACAGCGTGTTAAATCAAGTCCAGCCACCCGGGCCATTAAGTTCAGACCCAGACGGGGGCGCTGTCGGATGTGGGTTAAACCCTTTTTAACTAACATCCGGTTTTCACCTGTCAATGGCGCCATGTCGGCAACTGTGCCGATAGCCACCAGGTCCAGCCAATCTTCGGGGTCTACATCAGGTTGAGGGTGTGCTGTAAGATAAGCCTGAGCCAGTTTATAGGCCAAACCCACACCCGCCAGATCTTTTTCGGGGTAAGGATCGCCAAGTTGCTTGGGGTTGATCACCGCCAGAGCCGGTGGCAGTTCTTTGCCGGGTTGATGATGATCTGTAATAATCATGTCCATTCCGAGATCCTTTGCCAGGGTCACCTCAGAAATGGAACGAATGCCGCAATCGACTGTTATTATCAGATCAATACTCATTTCAACCAGATAATGAATTGCCTCCTCGTTCAATCCATATCCCTCATCGAACCTGTTGGGAATGTAAATCAGCGGTTCTACAGCCAGGCTGTGGAGAAAATTAAACATTAGGGCAGTGGCTGTAACCCCGTCGGCGTCGTAGTCACCATAAATGGCAATTTTTTCGCCAGCGAATATGGCAGTATGTATCCGCTCTACAGCAGTATGCATATCCTTAATCTGAAATGGATCGTTTGAAAAAGGAAGCTCACCATTAATGAAACTGGCAGCCGATTCAGCATTAAAAATTCCACGATTGTAAAGCAATTGTCTTAAAAGCGGGGGGAAATCACGCAATGCCAGGTCGATATCGTGTGGAATTTTTGGTTGGATACGCCAGTATCGGTTGTGGTTGGGTTGTGTGGTGTTTTCAGTCATGAATCATATACGACATTTCTAATAATCTTTAAGTATAAAGATTATAACCTTAATCTTCTGGGAGTTAGCGAAGGTCAGCCTGGATAATAGTTGCCATAATTCCCGAGCAGCACACAGGCAAAGATCAGCGAAATATTCTCAACTTCGTCTCACAAAGTGACCAAATCCCATTACAATAAAGTCAATATGACAGAAAACAAGCCAGGTCTTCCCCTCAATCAGGTTTTGGTCGGTGACTGCCGCGAGATTCTCCCAACGCTGCCCGAAAATTCCGTCGACCTGGTATTTGCCGATCCGCCATATAATTTACAACTTGAGGGCGAGCTGTGGCGACCAGACCAAACCCTGGTTGACCCGGTTGACGATGACTGGGATCGCTTCGACAATTTTGCACAATACGACCAGTTCACACGCGAATGGTTGTCTGCCTGCCGTCGCGTCCTCAAGCCCACGGGCACCCTGTGGGTGATTGGTTCTTATCACAATATCTACCGTGTTGGTGCTATCCTCCAGAACCTTGATTTTTGGATCCTCAACGACGTTGTCTGGATAAAAACCAACCCGATGCCAAATTTCCAGGGAATGCGTTTTACCAACGCCCATGAAACTTTGCTGTGGGCTCAAAAAGATAAACACCAGAAATACATCTTTAATTACCATGCTATGAAGGCATTAAACGATGATCTGCAAATGCGCAGCGATTGGGAGATCCCGATCTGCACCGGAGCTGAGCGGCAAAAGGGTTCTAATGGCGAAAAAGCCCATTCCACCCAGAAACCGGAAGCCTTGCTCTACCGGGTGCTCATGGCTGGCTCTAACCCAGGGGATGTGATTTTGGATCCTTTTTTCGGTACAGGAACAACAGGTGCTGTTGCTCGAAGGCTGCATCGTTATTTCATCGGTGTTGAGATAAACCCATCTTACGCACAACTGGCTGTCAAACGAATTGAATCTATTGCTATGCATTCTTATGAAACTGCATTGTTTAAAACGCCCAATCCCCGACGGGAAAAGCGGGTTCCCTTTGGCAACCTTGTAGAAAATGGCTTGCTAAATCCTGGTCAAATCCTGTATTTTGGAGGAAAAAGTGATGTTACTGCCAGGATATTAGCTGATGGCCACCTCAGTTATGATGGTCAGCGTGGTTCCATTCACCAAATTGCTCGATTAATCCGTAATGGGCCTTCCAATGGCTGGCAACTCTGGTATTATCTAAACCAGGAAACCGGTCAACGTGAACCGATTGATCAATTACGAAAACAATTTAGAAGAGATAAAAATTTATAACCCAAACCTCATCATTTTCGCATGAAGTTATCTTTCGTCAGACACAAATAAAAGGATATGATTTATGACCCCTTCAAAAACTTATAACCAATCTGCATGGAGCCTGGAAGACCTCTTTCAGGGATTTGATGACCCCGCTTACGAAGCAACTTTTGAAGAAATTCGTAACGGCGCCGGAAAATTTCAAGCTTATCGTGAACAATTGACCCCGGATATTACCGAAGATCTTTTCATCAACATCATCACGGAATACGAGTATTTCACCCGGCTTATAAGCCGCCTCTATGGTTTTAGCCAGCTCGCTTTTGCTGCCAACACACAAGATCAGACTGCCCAGGCACAGGTAGCACGTGCCAACCAGTTTTATGCAGAGGTTAGCAACCAGGCCCTGTTTTTTGATCTGTGGTGGAAAGCCCTTGATGATGATAATGCTGAACGCTTGCTAAAAGCCTCTGGTGATTATCATTACTGGCTGGTTGCTATGCGTAATTTTAAAGATTTTACGCTCAGCGAACCTGAAGAAAAAATTATCAACATCAAGGATGTGACCGGTGTAAATGCGCTCAATTTGCTCTATGAATCGATCACGAATCGCTACACCTTTAAAATCCAGGTTAATGGCGAGGACAAGGAGTTAACCCGTGGTGAGGTAACTGCTCTGGTCAGAGAAACTGACCCCGACCTGCGTCAACGCGCCTACCAGACCTTGTTCAAAGTTTACGAAGAAGACGCCCCCATTCTAGGTCAGATCTATCAAGCAATAGTGCGCGACTGGCGCAATGAAAACCTTGACTTACGAAAATTTCAACAACCGATTTCTGTGCGCAACCTGGTCAACGACATCCCCGATCCGGTGGTAGAGATTCTGTTAGATGTCACCCGACAAAACACAAAACACTTCCAGCGTTTTTTCAAGCTGAAAGCTAAACGAATCGGAATGGAAAAATTGCGCCGATATGATATCTACGCACCCGTTGAAAAATCGGATAAGAAATATGCGTTTAACCAGGCAGCAGAGATTGTTTTGGAATCCTTCTATGAATTTGATCCAAAATTTGGCGACCTCGCCAGGGAGATTTTTGACGCCAACCATATCGACAGCGAAGTGCGCAAAGGTAAGATGAGTGGTGCTTTCTGTGCAACCATCACACCCGACCTGGCCCCCTGGGTTTTGCTGAACTATCAAGGAAAACCCGACGATGTAGCCACCATGGCACATGAATTAGGGCACGGTATCCATGCTCTGATGGCTCGGGAACATTCTGCTTTCACCCAGCATGCCTGCCTGCCGCTAGCAGAAACAGCATCAACCTTTGGCGAGATGATGTTGATTGACAAGCTTTTGGCCCAGGAAAGCGATCAGGCGGTACGGCGCGATTTGCTTTTCCGCCAAATGGATGATGCTTTCGCCACCATTTTGCGGCAGAATTACTTCTCGTTATTCGAACAAACAGCTCACGAGCTTATTGCCCAGGGCGCCCAGGTTGATGATTTAGCCAACGCCTATCTGGAAAACCTGAAAGAGGAATTTGGCGATTCGGTTGATATTGCCGATGAATTTCGTTGGGAATGGGTAATGATCCCCCATATTTATGGAGTTCCCTTTTATGTGTATGCCTATGCCTTTGGGCAACTGCTGGTGCTATCTCTGTATAAACAATACCAGGCAGAAGGCAACGCTTTCAAACCGCGCTACATGAACATCCTAGCTGCAGGCGGCTCTGTTGCACCGATTGAATTACTTGCGCGGGCAGGCATCGATGTAACGCAAGCAGAATTCTGGCAAGGCGGATTTGATGTCATCGATGAGATGGTAACAACTCTGGAAAATTTAGACTGATCATAATTAAATAATAGCGTTATTGTTTCAAGAAAAGGTCTGCTTAGATTGCAAGCAGACCTTTTTAAATTTCAGTCAGTGTAATACATTGGTTTTAAAATTAACTTTTTTCTTCAAAGACATTTGTTAGAACAAGGGGATCTTGGGCTTGTTGTTTGGAATTAAATGCTATCGCCAATAACACCAGGCCAATGACGCCTAAAATGATGTTCAGAACCCATACTGAACGGATCCCAAACCACTCCATAACCAAACCCGCCAGATAAACACCCATAGCAACCCCGACCCCATTGTAGGCGGTTGAATAAATCCCCTGAACGGTTGCACGCCATCTGGGATTGATCAATTGATCAATAAAACTGATACCAACTACTTGAGAACTTACGATTGCGATCCCATGGATGATCTGAAATGGGGCAATCCAGCCCGGTATTTGAATAATTAAATAAAAAACCCATCGAAACACTAGTAACAAAGTGGCTGTGAAGATGAACCAGCGCTGCGAACATCGTTTCATAATATAGGGTGTTACCCACATTAACAACACTTCAATAAAGGCTTGCAAAGAAATTATCAGCCCAATCAGCCAATCCTGCGTATTCAGGAATTCAAGAAATAGCGAGATGGTATTATTGTAAATACCCAGAGTCGCCCCAATAAACACACTCCCAAGCAAGTAAAATATCAACTTCGGATTACCTTTGAGGGTCTGATTCGGCTTTTCCTTTGTATGGATCGTCTTTACTCGTTTTTCCGGCAAAAAGACGCTGAGGATGCCTAAAAAGAAATATAATCCGCCAGCTAACCAGGTTAGAGAGTTAATATATTGTCCAAGCAAAAAGCTGCCCACCAGCAAACTGATAATACCGAACCCAAGCGAACCCCATAATCTGAACAGACTGTATTTCCCTACCTCATCGGTTTCTTCCAAGAATTCCAAAAGCATCGCTGCGCTTATGGGATTGATAGGAGCCCAAAAGGCAGAGAACAAAATAAACCATAGCATTACGAAGGTAAAGGAACTTGCCAGACCCACGCCGGTAATCGTAAGACCCATACCGATGCAGCTAATCAGTAGAATTGTTTTTCGGGTGTTCAGCCGGTCACTCAAAAAACTCCAAACAGGTTGTAAGCCTATCACCACGATGGGCATTGTGCCTAAAAGAGCACCAATTTGGTAGCCAGAAAAACCACGCTGGCTAAAAAATACGGGAAGGTAGAACGCCCATACACCCATTATCCCGAATTGAAAAAACTGAAAAGCCTTGAATTTTATTTTAATATTATTCATTTTAATCCCACACAAGTATACCTTCATATTTTCCTGTAAATGCTATACAATTAATTGAGTCTCTCATACAAGGAGTAAAAGTGAATGTCAGAATCAATTGTTCGCGATCTGGGTGATGGCCTCGTTATACGCCGCTCAACCGCTGCCGATACCCAGGCGCTGGTTAAATTTAATGTTCAGATTCACAGTGAGGATGATTGGGATGCAAAAGGAATAGAGGATTGGGTCCTGGATTTAATCAGCGGGGAATCTCCAAATTTTAATACAGATGACTTTTTGATCGTGGAAGATACCCACAATGGTGAGATTATCTCATCGAGCTGCCTCATTTCACAAACCTGGTCTTATGCTGGAATTCCTTTTAAAGTTGGCCGCCCAGAGTTGTTTGGCACAAAAAATGAATTTCGCCAGCGCGGCCTCGTCCGGGCACAGATGGAAATTCTCCACCAGTGGAGTGCCGCGCGAGGTGAACTTGTTCAGACGATTACCGGAATACCCTTTTATTACCGTCAATTTGGATACGAAATGGCACTCAACCTTCATGGCGGGCGTTCGGGTTTCAGAGCCCATGTTCCCAATCTAAAAGAAGGGGAAGCGGAGCCCTACAATTTTCGTAAGGCAATGGGCGAAGATATCCCCTTTTTAATGGCGATATATAACCACGGGTGCCGACGCTCAATGGTGAATGCGGTTTGGTGTAAATACAATTGGCAAAATGAACTGTTGAATAAGCGTCAATACAATACAAATCGCCGCGAGATTTTCATCATAGAAAACTTGGCGGGAGAACCTGTTGGCTTTCTCGGCGTTCCTACCCTCAAATGGGGTGACAACTCGGTTCTGACAGTTTACGAGCTCGCCCCAGGCCAGCCCTGGTCAGCTGTAACGCCAAGTGTCGCCCGTTTTTTGTGGAAACACGGTGAGATGCTGGCAGAAAATCAAGATTCACAACAGGAAAAGTTTGGGTTTATGTTGGGAGAATCTCACCCGGCTTATGATGTGATTGCTTCTTGCTTACCAAATATCCATAACGTTTACGCATTTTATATACGGGTGCCAGATTTGCTGGCATTTCTTCAAGAAGTTACACCAGCGCTTGAAACACATCTAACAAACACGCCTTTTAACAATTACACCGGCGTGGTCAAACTGGGTTTTTATACTGATGGCATTAAACTGGTATTCGAAAATGGGCATCTGGATGAAATAGAAAGATTCATCCCCGAATCATCACAGGATACAACCGCCAACTTCCCGGGGTTGACCTTTTTACAGCTTCTTTTCGGATATCGAAATATGGACGAGTTGAATAAGGCCTTCGCCGATTGCTATGCCAATAAAGCAGAATATAAAAACTTACTCGACGTCCTTTTTCCAAAAAATTATTCGGATATCTGGCCAATTTCTTGAACAATCCGGATATCTGCTATAAAAACTCTCCGATTTTATTCAGTATTGGGAGATTAATTATTGGTTGATCGTCTTGAAGGTATCTCCGTGGGTTTCATCCATGGCCAACGCTCCTCTGCACTGCGTTCCACAGCAGGGGGTGCGGTTGTTTCTAACTCAACCTGTTCGGGCACCTGGAAATTTAAAACTGGTGCAGCCGGCTGGTTCCCCAGGTTGCCATTCATCCCAATTTGAATGCGCTGATATTCGGCTGTACGGGCAAATTTTCGCAGTTCATTGATGCGTCGAATGAGCATGGGATGCGTTTGGAATACCTCAGCAAGGCGATTGGAAGCTTGATCATCTTCTGTATCAATTAAAGCCAGTGCCCTTTCAAAATCTCCTTGAGTACGAATTTGCGGCGCAGCCAATTTAACCAGGGCGGAAATTGCTATATTAATATCGCCGCAAGCTAAAAGCCCGGCTCGATCGGCTGAAAATTCACACATGCGGTTCCACCAACGAAAGGCGGTGTATAGTAGCACAGAAGCGCCAAAAGGAGCAGGGATGCCCGCCATACCCCCGATGATAGTGTTCAACCAGGTGTGCCCTAAAACGACATGGCCCATTTCATGCCCAATAATAAATTTTAGCTCGTCACCATTCATCGCCTGAAGGAGGGGCGTATACAAAACCAGTACTTTCGGATCACGGATCCCAAAAGTATAGGCATTTACCTGTTTCTGATTGATTAAAAATACATCAACCGGTCCGGGCTGAAGTTTGCGACCGCATTCTATTACCCAGTTCGTCAATTCTGGTGTGCGCCCCCTGTCAACATGTATCGCGTGTCGCATCAATGCCTGGTGATGCGTACGGATCATCATCGCACTGACCAGAAACATACCCAGGATAAAAACACCGCTCAGACAAAATGTGGCTGTTGATGTGAGGATGATCACCGCCAATACCAACAGGAGCGTCAGAGCCAGGACAACCTGTTCATTTTCATAGCGGAAAGAACGAGTGCGATACATATTGATTCTCAGCTGACAGTACCCGTCTCATTTAAAAAAGCTCGTACGCGAGCAATCTGTTCAGCGGGCAAACGCTCGGTCTCTTCCCAGTGTTTTAAAAGTTGCGACAGGGTAAATAACGCATGCATCTGGTACCCGGCAGCTGCCAGAGCTTCTTTGGCACCGGATTCCCGGTCGATTAAAACCACCACATCGCGAACGATCAGACCTGCATCGGTCAATTTTTCAATGGCTTCAAACTTACTGCCTCCGGTGGTCGCCAGATCATCGACAACTGCAACTGTTTCACCGGGATGGTAGATGCCCTCAATCGCCATTGCTGTGCCATAATCTTTGACATCTTTTCGAGGGTAGATCAACGGGTAGTTGCCCTGCAGGCTGATAGCGGTTGCAATCGGCAGAGCAGCATAAGGCAGTCCAGCAATGCGATCAAACTTCAATCGTGTCAGCTGGCGGATATACGCATCTGCTATCTGTGTCATCCACCCCGGAAAAGCCACCAAACGCCGCAAGTCAATATAGATTGGTGAAATCATTCCCGATTTAAGGGTAAATTCACCAAATTGAATACATCCCATTGAGAGTAAGCCTTCCGCCAAAGGGGCAATCAACGATGGCGTTGTTTCTTCTTGCCCCACCTGCTGGCGAGTGATTTTCTGCTGTGCCGCGCGGAAACTTTCCACCAAGTCACGTGCCGCTCGACCTGGGTCATCCGCCTGAGAGATCCCGCGACTTACATTAATTAATAACCCCAGCCCATCCTCTCGCAAGCCTGCCTGCAGAACCGCCACCAAATCCGCACCCTGGGCGCCCAAACCCGGTGCAAGGATCCACTGATCGGGTGCATGCTGACGTACCCGACACAGGGCTTCAGGAAAAGTAGCGCCAACCACCAGACCCAGGCAGCAATTCGTCCCCCACTCCGTCGCTAAGCCAGCCACTTTTTCATATACAGTCATCAAACGATAATGCCCACCCAAAGCCAGATCTTGCAGATCAACCGATCCTGGATTGCTGGTTTTACAGAGCAAAAAAATGCCTTTTTCGAGGTTTGCCATGAAAGGTGTAAGCGAATCATAGCCGAGGTATGGGCTAAGGGTGATGGCATCTGCGCCCAGGTATTCAAAGGCTGAGCGGGCATATGCCTGTCCCGTTGACGAGATATCGCCGCGTTTTGCATCTAAAATTACTGGAATGCCTTCCGGTACAGCCTGGATTACCCGGTGGAGTGCCGCCCAACCTTCTGATCCGAGGGCTTCAAAAAAAGCAGCATTCGGTTTAAAAGCCAGAGCATATTCATGGGTAGCTTTAATAATTCGCATACAAAAAGCTTCAGCAGCCTCTGCGGTTTGTTCCGGCAGCTCCTCAGGGTGTGGATCTAAGCCCACACACAATAAGGAGTTGATTGTTTTTGCGCGCTGGTTGAGTTTTTCAAAGAAAGTGGGCATGGGCACCTCCAATAATTCAGACAGTCTTCATCTTATTGTAATATGAAATGAACCAGCTGTCCGTTAAAACAATGTATTGAATTTTGTTCTGAGGAGATTGTCGCAGATCAGGCTTTCCCCAACACCATCGCCAATAATGCCATGCGGATATATTGCCCATATTCCATTTGTCGAAAATAGGCTGCACGCGGATCTTCGTCCACAGCCATATCAATCTCCCAGACACGGGGAAAGGGGTGCATGAGGATCATCTTGTCTTTTGCCTGTCTCATTGTTTCAGGGGTGATGATGTAGCTGCCTTTAAGGGCTTCGTGCTGCGAGGGATCATCAAAATATTCTTTCTGCACACGGGTTACATAAAGCACATCCGTTTCATGCAAAACTGTCATCAAATCCAAAAAACATTCTTGCGGAATACCTTTGGCAGCAATTTCATCCTGGATCTCAACTGGCATACAAAGGCTTTCTGGTGCAACGTAATTCAATTTGACATCATACAGACTTAATAAGCGTGCCAACGAATGCACCGTACGCCCGTATTTAAGATCGCCCATCATGGTGATGGTCAGGCCGTCTATTTGTTCCAGTTCTTCGTGGATTGTGAACAAATCCAGAAGTGCCTGTGTGGGGTGTTCGCCAATACCATCACCGGCATTGATGATCGGTTTCTTGGCATATTTTGCAGCCAAAGCCGAAGAACCAACCTCCGGGTGGCGCAGTACAATCACATCCGCAAACGCTTCCAGGGTGCGAATAGTATCGGGCAACGATTCGCCTTTAGTAACCGATGAGTAGCTGACGTTATTAATTGGGATTACGCTGCCGCCCAAACGTTCCATCGCCGAGGTAAAAGATGAAGAAGTACGCGTGGACGGTTGATAAAAAAGGTTAGCCAGGATCTTGCCCTTTAACAGGTCAAAAGAGCCCACCCGGGAGACCATTTCATACATTTCGTGAGCAACTTCAAAAATATAGACCAATTGCTCGCGATCAAACTGGTTTACAGTTATGATATCAATGCCGTAAAAGGGTGAGTTTTGCATATCACCAAAGGGCAAGTGGGAGTTAGTCGATGGCAACCGGGGGGTTAATTTGGGCATAATATTTCTCCGCAATTCTTTTTTAACGAATTTGTTTCAAAGAAGAGCAATTCGGGAAACTTTTACTTTCATCACCAAAAACTCTTCCTTTGTTCTTTTTCACATTTTTCCAATTTTCTGCATAATCTGCCGACCAAACCCGGGTTGAGCGAGCACCTGGCCGTCCTCAAAAACTGTTTTGCCGCGCAGCACTACCTGTTGGACGGCGCCATATACCTGCCAGCCTTCAAAAGGTGTCCAACCTGCTTTGCTGTACATACCTTCAGCTGTCAGGGTGTGCTTTTTATCCGGATCTACCTTTACCCAGGTCTCAGGCTGATTTGGAATTTTAAAAATCTTGCGAACGTTTAGGCACATGCGGTTAATAAGGTCTTCCTGGGTCAGGCGGCCCTCACGCACGGCATTTAAGAATAAAGGCAATGCAGTTTCCAGTCCGGGGAAGC
>Ga0255346_1004163_pt1 | contig 16111 bp, 15 predicted proteins | sample wastewater_treat_FD_194410 | JGI IMG/M metagenome (GOLD analysis project Ga0255346, IMG submission 194410) | Wastewater microbial communities from Lulu Island WWTP, Vancouver, Canada - plant22 | ecosystem: Engineered > WWTP > Wastewater > Unclassified | place: Canada: Vancouver, British Columbia... | reverse complement strand
AGGATTCGGGCAATCTGCCGCGGCGAGGGGCTGAGCGAAATCCTCCTGGTCGGCCTCGGCAAGGCCGCCTGCCCCATGGCCCGCGCCATCCTCGACGAGATGGGGGGAATCGTCCGGGGGGGCGTCGTCGTGACCAAGTACGGCCACTGCGGGGGAGAGCCCCTCGCGGGAGTGGATCTCGTCGAGGCGGGACACCCCGTACCCGACGAGAACGGGGTTGCCGGCGCCGGGAAGGCCTTCGACCTGCTCCGCAAGGCGGGGCGCGATACCCTCGTCGTCTGCCTGATCTCGGGAGGGGGCTCGGCCCTGTTCGTCTCCCCGATGGAGGGCCTCTCGCTGGCCGACAAGCAGGAGACGACCCGCATCCTCCTGCGCGGCGGGGCGGACATCATGGAACTCAACACGGTGCGCAAGCATCTCTCCCGCGTCAAGGCCGGAAGGCTCGCCGAGGCGGCCAGGCCGGCGCGGGTGGTCTCGCTCATCCTCTCCGACGTGATCGGGGACCCCGTCGGCTTCATCGCCTCCGGCCCCACGGCGCCCGACACGACGACCTGGGCCGAGGCCCTCGACATCGTAACCCGGTACGACGGGGCCGGCGAGATGCCCCGGCGTGTCGTGCGGATCCTCCGGAACGGCGCAGGGGGGAGGATCCCCGACACCCCGAAACAGGACGACCCCCTGTTCGACCGCGTGGAGAACATCCTCATCGGCAGCAACCGCATCGCCGCGGAAGCGGCGAGGACCAGCGCACTCGCGATGGGCTACGAGCCGGTCGTGCTCACCACGGAGCTGCGGGGGGAGGCCCGCGAGGCCGCCGGGCGGCTCTACCGGCAGGTCCTGGAGTCGCAATCCTGCCTGGAGTCGGACCGGAGGCGCCTCTGCCTCATCGCCGGGGGGGAGACGACCGTGACCGTCCGGGGCAAGGGCCTCGGCGGCCGCAACACGGAAATGGCCCTGGCCTTCGCCCTGGCCATCGAGGGGACAAGGGGCATCACGTTTCTTTCGGCCGGGACGGACGGGACAGACGGGCCCACGGACGCGGCGGGCGCGATCGTCGACGGTCAGACAGTCCCGGGTGCTCGCGCCCTCGGCCTCGATCCCCGGACCTTCCTCGACGACAACGACTCCTACCGCTTCTTCGAACAGGCGGGCGGTCTTCTCAAGACGGGCCCCACGGGCACGAACGTGATGGACCTTCAAATCATCCTGATAGAATGACCTGTTCAGACCGCTCCATTCCTTCTCCCTTGCAGCAGAAAGACCGTGTATGAAGTCCCGATTTGCTGCTCTTCCGCTCTTCCTGCCTTCCGTCGCCTCCCGCGGCAGGCGGGCCGGTTTTTTCTTGACAAGACGCGGAGGAAACGGGTAAGTGAGTTTTGCATACAATATTCACTTTACGGCACGCCTGTTTCCGGGGGGAGAGGACATGAAAAAACTGGGCTCGCGGCACGAGAACCTCGACTTCAAGGTGTACGGGAAGCTCAAGTCCATGATCGTCGACCGCAGGCTCGCGCCGGGCGACAAGATCCTCCAGGAAAAGCTCGCCCGGGAGTTCGGCGTGAGCCGCACGCCGCTGATGTGCGCCCTCAAGAAGCTCGAGCAGGAAAAACTCGTCCGGGCCATCCCCCGAAGGGGTTTCTACGTCCGCCTCTTCACGAGGGACGAGATCCTCGAGGCCTTCGAGCTGCGGGAAGTCCTGGAGGGGCTCGCGGCCCGGCGCGCGGCCCGGTCCATCAGCCCGGCGCAGGCGGAAAAGCTCCGCGGGTTCTTCCGCGACGCCGACCTCTCGGACGGCGCAGAGGGCATCAGGCGTTATGCCGACGAAGACCGCCGCTTTCACCAGTACCTCATCGAGCTGGGGGGCTTCGGCCTTCTCCGCGACATCCTCGAAAATTACAACATCATCACCGTGAGCTGCCGCGCCGACGTCATGGAAGGCCTCGTCAGGCACCCGCGCGAGACGCTGCCCGAGCACGAGGCCCTCATCGAGGCCATCGCGTCGGGCAGGCCGGAACAGGCGGAAAAGGCGGCGCGGCAGCATTTCTACCGCTCCCGCCAGCAGCTTCTCAGGGACATGAAGCAGGAAAAGAGCGCGGGGCCTCGCAGAAGCGGCACGGCCGAGGGCGGCGCCCCGGGCCCCTCGGCGAAGCAGGCGGACGTATCCTGACGGCATCGGCCAGGAACCGCGCCCGCGCACTCGACGGGAGGGCGGCCGCTCCATTCACAGCGTCAGCCGATGTTCGTTCTTCCTCAGCCAGGCCCGCCGGGCCGCGTAATCGGGCAGGACGCGCCCAACCGCCTCCCAGAACCGCGGGGAGTGGTTCATCTCGACGAGATGGGCCAGTTCGTGGACGATGACGTACTCGATGATGCCCTCGGGCGCCGTGACGAGGCGCCAGGCGAAATTCAGCGTCCCGGCGGGGCTGCAGGAGCCCCACCTCTCCTTCGCGTCGGTGATGCGCACGCCCCGCACCGCGACCCCCATCCGCCGGGCGAAGCGCTCCACCCGCTCCTCCAGGATCTCCCGCGCCCTCGCCCGGTACCATGTACGGAACAGCGCCGGCGCCCGGGGAACCAGGTCGGCACCGAGCAGGAACTCCCCGTTTTCCCTCCGCAGATACTCCGCGCCTTCGACCAGCCGCAGGCGGATCATCTCGCCGAGAAACGGGAAGGACTCGCCCTCCCCGAATTGCCGCGGCGATTGCCGTTCTCTCTGCGCCTCCGCCTGAGCGAGCTTCCGGGCGATCCAGCCGCGGTGCCGATCCACGAAAGCCGCCACCTCCCGGCGCGCGAGCCGCAGGGGCGCCCGGACGAGGACCTCTCCTTCCGTCGTGACCTCGACGGCGATCGTTTTTCTTCTTGATCGGATGATCTCGAAATCCATGGGCGCACAATGGCTCGGCACCCATGGTTACGACGGATTGGAAAGATTTGCAACTGCGCAGATGAACGGGAAAGGCGGCGTGCGGCGGCTACATTTTCTTCCGCGGTCCGTTGTGCGGGGTCTCCTGCGAAAGGGCCTTCTCGAAGTTGCCGCGGAAGTCCCCGGCCGTTCCCCTGGGAACCTTCAGGCTGTACCGGCCCGGCGGAAGGGACGAGTTGCGGATCTCGGGGTTGAGTTCGCGGATGGTCTTGTAGCTTGTGCCGCAGGCACGGGCGATCGCGTTGACGTGAACCTCGCGCTGGGAGTGCAGCTCGATGCGGTCCGTCTCGACGACAGGGTACACCCGGATGGCGGAGGTGCGGTATCCGTAACGCTCGGGGTTCGCGAGGATCACCTTGGCCGAGAGCACGCGGAAGATGTATCGCTCCGTCTCCTGCGGGAGGTCCAGATCGTAATAGCCGGCCGCCTGCTGCATCTCGAGACTCTTCGCGACCCGGTCCTCGCCGCAGTTGTAGGCCGCCATGGCAAGACCCCAGTTGCCGAATTGCCTGTACAGGTCCTCCAGGTAGCTGAGCGCCGATTCGGTGGCCTTCTCGAAATTGAGCCTCTCGTCGATCGCGCCGTCCACGCGCAGTCCGTAGCGCTTCGCGGTCTTCTCCATGAACTGCCAGGGCCCCGTGGCCCTGGCCGAGGAGACGGCGTAGGTTCTCAGCGAGCTCTCCACGACGGCCACGTACTTGAGGTCATCGGGCATCTTTCGCTCGCGAAGCCGTCTCTCGATGTGGGGGAAATAGCGGTTGGCGCGCTTGATCCAGAGGATGACCTGCTCCTGGTTGTAGACGGAGAGCACGAAGGCCTGATCCATCATCTCCCAGACATCCTGCCTCTCGAGGGGAACCTTCTCCCCGCAGAGCAGCAGGGCGGAGGGGAACTCGTGGACGGGGACAGGCATCGTCGCCCGGGCGGAAGGGGCAGACAGGCCCAGGACGGCGAGGAGTAGGCCCGCCGCCAGGAGGATTCCCCGGGGGCGGCGGGAAAGCCGGTTTTCCGTTTTCCTGTACAACATCAATTCCTCACGGTCCCGTGGATCGCGCCGGCCGCGGAAGGGGGACTCGCAAAGGCCCCGGGACGGTACCCGCCCCGTTTCAGCGCAGCGGTCAGCAGCCCGTCAGGGCAAGACAGACGGCAAGCATCATGAGCCAGAGCAGCGGGTTGCGCATCATCGGTTTCGGTCTCCTCTCGAACATCGTGAACGGGCGGCTCCCCATAAGCAAGCAAAAAATGTTCCTGCAGCGCCGGTCGCCGCGGAACAGGCGCAGCGGCCCGCCCCTCACCCCTCCTTCTTCTTTCCCGGCCCGGGCTTCTCCCCCGGGGCCTTGGGGAACATGTCGAAGACGCCCAGGAAGGGATTGAAGGGCGGGGCGACCTGCGGGGCCTGCTGGGAGAGCTGCACACCGAGGTCCAGCCACTTGGCGAACTGGGCATCGACCGAGGTCTTGTAGGCCAGGTAGTTCCGGACGACCTGCTGGAGGTACTTCTCGAAGAACTCGGCAAGAACGGTCTCACCGAACCGGATCATGAGATGCAGAAGCGGGACGGGAAGGAGGAACTGCTTGCTCTTCGCCTCCTCCAGGACGATCTGCGTGAGGGTGAAAGCGGTCACGTCCTCCTTCGTCTGGGCGTCGATCACCTCGATCTGCCGGCCTTCCTTGATCGTCTCCGCAAGCGCCGCAAGGGTCACGTAGGCGTTCTTTTCGGTATCGTATAGGCGCCGGTTGTTGTACTTCTTGATCACCACTCGGTCCGCCATCTTCCCTGCCCTCCCGTCCGGACTTCACTGCGCATGCCGTTCCACGAAATGGAACGTTGCAACAAATAAACCTCAACTCCAGCATCCATATATTTTTGTATCACAGAACATATTGAATATCAATGGCTTAAAATATACAAACGGACAACAAAAGAAGCCGCCGGGATATTGCATTGCAACATGACCCTTGACAAACCCTTTGCGGTGTCATACATAAAACGCCGGAAAATGCTGAAACTCATGGACCTGGAGGTCATCAACATGGAAAACAACCCCGCAGCGAAGCACGCCCTTCAGTTCTGCCACACCGCCCTCACCGGGGCCCTCGACGCGGCTCTTGCCGTCCAGTCCCAATCGCGGAAAACCGTGGAGATCCTGCTCGAGCAGTCTCCCGTCATCCCCCACGAGGGAAAGCGGGCGATCAGCGACTGGTTCGATGCGTTCAGCCAGCACACCACCGCCATGAAAGGCGTCATCGACGAAGGGTTCAGACCCTTCCATCTCTACTACGAGGAGTAGGCGCCTGCGCGCTTTGCGCGGGAAGAAATCGGAACGATGAGGGCTGAGAAGCGGCGAGCGATCCGCTTCCGCTCGCACGGCCAATCCATCCGCACATCAAGGAAGGAACATGCCCAATACGATCCACACCCTTGCCCCGACCCTGGCCACGTCCTTGAAATCCGTCCGATCGTCGCTCGACCTCTCCGCCGAGATGGTCAGCCTCGGCAACCGCTGGTCCCTCCTCTGGCTCGACTCGCTCACCGCGGCGAGCGGCATCGGCCTCGAGATGTGGCGCTTTCTGATCACCGGCACACCCGTGGAGCGCCCCGTCAGCCTGCTGGCGGACAGTCTCGACGGGATGGAGAGGGAAATGGCCCGGGCCATGGCGGATGTGCTCTCCCTGCCCGCCCGGCGCTACGAGCGCAAACGGCACGGCGAGGCCGAATTCCTGAAGCTCTTCTGCGAGGCGCCGCCCTGCCAGTGTTTCGAAGAAACGGGAGAGGTGCTGGTCGACCTCCCGGGCATGAGGCTCATCGACATCTCGAAAAAAGAGACGCACGGGATCGGGAATTACACGGTCGTCTTCGCCCCCCGGGCGGGGCACCACTCCAACATCGCGGAGCGCGTCGCCCTCTTCATGAGAGACAGCGGGCTCACGCGCATGGCGATCGTGGAGCAGAAATGCGCCCAGGAGATCCCCCTCTACGTGGAGGGGCGGAGGCATCACGAGGATTTCGAAGGCCAGGTGACGCAGTACCGGACCATCCTGGAGACCCTGAAAGAAAAGACGGGATACCCCGCGCACCTCGTTGCCGTCTGCCAGCCGGGTCCGCTCCTGATGGCGACTCTCATCCTCAATCCCCACCTCGGCAAGACCTTCGGGTCGGCGGGCGCCCCGATGAACACCGATGCCGAGCGGGGGTTCCTCTCCGACTTCGCGCGGACCATGGGCGAGCCCTACATCGACCTGCTGACCTCGGCCCTCGGGGCCCGGGTCCCGCAGGGGCTCCCCGGCGAAGGACGGGACATCTACGACGGCCGGCTGCAGGTCCTCGGGTTCTACATCCTGGGCATGCCCCAGCACTTCGGAAACCTGAAAAAACTCCTCGCCGACCTTCGCGACGGCAACGAGGAAACGGCCAGCCGGCAGATGGCCTTTTACCAGTGGTACAACTACAGCCACGATTTCCCGGCAAGCTTCCTCCGGGACACGTACAAGAAAGTCTTCGTCCGCAATGCGCTGATCCGGGGCACCCTGGAGATCGGGCAACGACAGGTCAGCGTGAAGGATTACCCCGCGTCGGTTCCCGTCTGGGCCCTGGGAGGCACGCAGGACAACATCGCCCCCTGCGGGCAGGCCATCGGACACGTGGGCCTCATCGAGGGCGTCGCCCCGGAAGACAGGCTCGTCCTCTGCTGTGACGCGGGCCACATGGGGCTGTTCCGGTCCCGCACGGTGCTCGACCGTTACTACAGCCGGATCATCCGATTCCTTCTCGAACGCAGCGACCGCTGACGGTCGTTTTTATCGTTGCCAGGATGCACCGGTTTCATGTAGAGTCCTGTCAGGCTGCAGGGACGCCCGATGTTGCGCTGCACCTTGTCCGGGCTTCGCGCGATGCGCGCCCCGATTATTCCTTCCGCTCTCCAGGACCCCCTGCAGACCAGACAACCGGGTTCCACGCCCCCCGCGAACGCGCCAGCGCGGGAAGAACGCGATGACACAATGCATCACAAAACATGAGGTAAATGATTCACACGAAGGGCATAGTTGTGGTAACCATTTGAAATATTTACATTATATGTAAATTCGGGAACGGACAAATATTTTGTTGCAACGCAACATTTTCCCTTGACAAGCCGCCGCGGGTGGGTTATATTCCCCTCACAAACACAAACCACCCAAGGAGGATGTTTCCATGGACCCGAAAAAAGTAGTCAAGCAGACCTTCGATTTCTACAAGTCGACCTTCGAGAACACCTACAACGCGATGACGATGCTCCAGGAGCAGAGCCAGAAGATGGTCGAGATGTACCTGGACCAGACGCAGGGATTCCCCGAGGAAGGCAAGAAGGCCGTGCAGGAGTGGATCAAGGCCTACAAGAAGGGCGGAGAGGATTTCAAGGCCGCCGTCGACGAGAGCTTCAAGAAGGTCGAGGACTTCTTCGCCGAGGCGGCGAAGTCCGCGCGGTAAAACCACCCGTCTCGCAAAGGAGGAAAGGCAAGATGCAGCCGAAAGACATGCTCAGGCAGATGATCGATTTCAACAAGTCGGCCTACGAGAACGCATTCAAAAACATGAACATGCTCCAGGAGCAGATGGAAAAGGTCGTCAACCTTTACATCGACCAGGCCTCCGGGATGTCCGAGGAAGGCAAGAAGGCCGCCAAGGAGTGGGCCTCGATGTACAGGAAGGGCTACGAGGACTACAGGAAGCTCGTGGACGAGAATTTCAAGAAGCTGGAAGCCTTCTTCCAGGAGAAGTAACGGCGAGCTGCCCGCGAGTTTCGAACGATCTGTCGGAAAGGAAGCCCGATGATGTATCCATTTGCGCGCGTGCCGTCAAGGGACCTCATGGGGACCCTGCTCAACATGCCGCTGAGGCCCGCCGAGGTCGGCCTGAAGATGGCCCTGTCCTCGGCGGAGCTCCTCAAGGCCTCCCAGACCTACGCCAACGGGGTCACGAGCTACTATTTCGACTTCATGGCCCCGTACTGGGTCGCGCTCAACTCCTTCCAGCGGACCGAGAAGAGGAAGATCGTGGAGCACCGGCCCCAGGAGACGGCCCGGGATTATCTCGAACTGTTTCACTTCAACATGGAGATTGCCAGGAAGGGCCTTCTCAGCACGATGCGGTCGATGAACCAGTTCCACGCCCGCGAGATGCAGAGGCGGCACTCGGCCTGGCTCAACACGCTGTTTGACCGCGAGGGAGAGGACATTGCCGAGCACGCGGAGCGCCTCTCCCACCTCGTCAGACTCCTCACCAGCGAATACCCGAAGGCCATCCGGGACATCGAGCCCCATTTCGGCTTCCACTTCGACGACGGGGGCTACATCAAGGCGGCCGAGACGGACCGCTTCATCCTGTACCAGGTGCTGCCCTGGAAGGGCTGCACGGAGGTGCGCCGGGGCGGAAAGCCCGTCCTCATCATCCCGCCCTACGTCCTGGGGGCCTCGATCCTCGCCTTCCTGCCGGGCGAGAACAAGAGCTACACGCACTGCTTCGCCAACCAGGGGATCCCGACGTACATCCGCATCATGAAGGACATCAACGTCACGCCGGCCGTACAGACCATGACCGGGGAGGACGACTGCCTCGACATGAAGCGTTTCTGCGAGGTCATCCGCGAACGTCACGGCAAACCGGTGACCCTCAACGGGTTCTGCCAGGGCGGGTTCGTCGCGGCCCTCAACCTGATGTCCGGCGAACTCGACGGGCTCGTGGACGCCTTCGCCACCTGCGTCGCTCCGATGGACGGCACGCGAAGCAAGGCCCTCGTGGAATACCTCGAGCACATCCCGCCCCGGTTCCGCGATCTCGGCTACGCGGGCAAGACGCTGCCCAACGGCAACCGCATCGTGGACGGCAAGGTCATGAGCTGGGTCTACAAGCTCAAGAGCATGGAGCGCGAGGCCCCCGTCTTCACCTACTACCGCGACCTTGCCATGTTCAACCGCGACGATCTCGATCGCATCCGGATCACCCCGACGGCCGCGGCCCTCAACTACTGGCTCATCTACGAGCGCAACGACCTGCCCATCGGGATCACCCAGTTGAGCTTCGACTCCTTCACGAAACCCGTGGCCGGCGACGGGACGCTGCCGGTCAAACTCTTCGACAGACCTCTGAATTTCAAGCGGCTCCGGGAGAAAGGCATTCCCTGGCTTCTCTGCTATGCCGCGGAGGACGATCTCGTCGACAGGGAAGCGGCCCTCGCGCCGGCGGACTTCATCGACGTGGAAGTCACCGTGTTTCCCAAGGGACACGGGGCCATCGCCACGTCCTGGTCCCTGCCGACCTCCGAGTGCGCCCTGCACCGGAGCTTCCGGGAAGGCTACCGGGGGCCGGTCCGCTACCAGCTCGACCTGGACGGCGTTCCGGAAGGCTTTACCTGAGACGGGAAGGACAGGCCCCGGGCGTGACCCGGGCAGACGCCCTTTTCCCGGCTCCACACCACCGAAGAGGGGGAACTTCTTCCATGGACAGGAAATTCCTCGAGTTCTGGGGCAACTTTCTGCTCAGCGCGGCGAAAGGGCAGGAACAGGTCGAGACCCTGAGCCGACTCGCAAGCGAAGGCGCCAGGACCTTTGAGCAGCAACTCGCCCTTTTCCAGAAATTCTACGGACTCGACAAGAAACCGGACCCTTCCTCCCCGTATGCCGAGATGTGGACGAAGGCCGCCGCGGATTTCATGAAATCCTACCAGGAATTCATGGGCCTCATGGGCATGGTCCCCCGGGACGACTTCGAGGCCCTGTCCAGGGAAAACGAAGCCCTGAAGAAGAAGGTCGAAGACCTCGAGGAGTCCCTGCGTCGGGGGGAAAAAAGACCGGGCGGCAAGGACATGGATCCCGCGGAGGTCGTCAAGGGTTTCGAGGGGCTCATGAAGAAGCAGGCCGAACAGTTCCGGGCCCTCATGTCCGCCTACGGCAAGCTCTACGAAACGGGAAAGCCGGGCAGGAGATCGGCGGAACACCGGGCGCCTGAAGCGTCGAAGAAAAGAGAGGGGAAACCATGAGCGAAAAGGAAAAGACGACGGAGAACGCACAGAGCGTCGTGTTTGCAGACTGGGTCCTGAGCCAGACCTCCGCCTGGGAGGAAGCCGTCAAGAGAACCGCCCGGGCATGGCAGGCCCCCTTCGGCGCCGCGGCCGGCAGCGCGGAGGAACCGGGACAGCAGCCGACTCCCGACGAGATCGGAAAGGGGCTATTCGAATTCTTCCAGGCCCTCGCCTCGATTGCCGGGGCGCCGAAGCCCGGGGACATCCAGGGCGCGAAATCGGTCCCGGACATGATGCTGAAGATCCTTCAGCCCTTCTGGGGATACATGATCAAGCTCGAAAGGCAGTGGGCGGAAATGACGGGCGCCACCGCCACCGGCCAGCCCGAGAACATGGCCGAGATCCTGAAGCAGATGACGAAGACCTTCTACGAGTCCCAGGCGGAGGATTTCCGGAAAATCCTCAACATCCCCCAGCTGGGGCTCAACCGCTACTACCAGGAGCGGTACAACCGGGCCATCGAAAAGGCCTCGGACTACCAGTCGGCCCTCACCGAATTCCTGCAACTCCTCATGATCCCCCTGGAGAAGGCCTACTACGGCGTCCAGGAGGAAATCGCGAAAATGGAAAAGGAGGGCAAGGCGGCCGTCAAGGACTCCAAGGCCCTCTACCAGCTCTGGATCCAGAAGCTCGAGGACCACTACATGCAGCTGTTGCGGTCCGACGACTACATGAACACCCTGACGGAGACGCTCAACAGGCTGCACGACTATCGGGCGGCCCGGGCGGAGTTTTTCATGGATCTCCTCCAGAACCTGCCCATCCCCACCAACCGGGACATGGACGAACTGTACCATGACCTGCACATCCTGAAAAAGAGGGTCAGGGAGCTCGAGAGGAAGGTGAAGCGCAATGGAAAGTGAAAAGAAAACCCGTCTCTCCGAGATGATGGCCCCCTACGCCATGGCGGCCGACCTGATCATGGCCCGCGTGGCCGGCGACACGGCAAAGTTCCACGACCAGCTCCGAAAGGCCAGGGAAGTTCTCCTGAGCCCCCTGGAAACGGAGATCGCCGTCACCCCCTACGACGTGGTCTGGCAGGAGGACCGGGTCAAGCTGAAGCACTACCACGCCAGGACGGCGCCCCTGCTCAAGACGCCGGTCTTCATCGTCTACGCCCAGGTCAACCGGGAGACGATGCTCGACCTGCAGCCGGGCCGCAGCGTCGTGGAGACCTTCCTCAACGCCGGCCTCGACATCTACATGCTCGACTGGGGCTACCCGACCCGCAAGGACCGCTTCCTCAACCTCGACGACCACGTCAACGGCTACATCGCCGATGCCGTGGATTTCATCCTGGAGAAGCACGGCCTCGACCAGCTCAACATCATGGCCATCTGCCAGGGCGGCACGATGAGCGTCATGTACGCGGCGCTGCACCCGGAAAAGGTGAAGAACCTGGTCCTCACGGTCACGCCGACGAACTTCGACCACGACGCGGGGCTGCTCAACGTCTGGGCGCGCTCGCTGGACCCCGACAAGCTGGTGGCCTCCTACGGGAACATCCCCGGCGACATCATGAACCTGGGGTTTCTGCTGCTCAACCCGGCGCGTCTCATGATCGACAAGTACGTGGGGTTTCTGGAAAATATCCACAACCGCGACTTCGTGGAAAACTTCGTGCGGATGGAGCGGTGGATCTTCGACAGCCCCGACCTGCCCGGCGAGGCCTTCCGGGACTTCATCCAGTGGATGTTCCGGGAGAACCGCCTGATCCGAAACGAGCTGGTTCTCGGGGGAAAGAAGGTGGACCTGAAGAACATCACCATGCCCGTGCTCAACATCTACGGAAAGTACGACCACCTCGTCCCGCCTGCCGCCTGCGATCAGCTCACGGGCAAGATCGGCAGCACGGACAAGGAGGACCTCTGCCTCGACACGGGCCACATCGGCATCTACGTGAGCTCCAAGACGCAGCGGGAGTTCGGGCCGAAGATCATCCGCTGGCTCACGGAGCGCGACGAGCCGCCGGAGGCGGCGAGCGACGAACCGAAGAAGGCCTCGAAAAAGAAAAAGGCCGGGGCAACGGCCGTAGAGGAATAACTCCTGAAAGGAAGAAACACCATGGACTACCTGAAGGCAATCAGCAAGGTCAGCCGGGCCCTGGGCACGACGATCGAGCGGGACAGGCTCCTCGAGATGATCGTGAAGTCGGCCGTCGACACGATGAAGGCCAAGGCCGCCTGCCTGTTCCTGGAAAGCGACGAGACGGAGGGCGAGTACATCGCCGCAGCCCAGACGGGGCTCTCCAAAAGCTACATGCACGCCGTGCCGAGCGGCATGGCGCCGACGATGAAACTGCTGAAGAAGGAAGGGTTCATCCACTACCGGGACGCCCAGAAGGACGATCGCGCCCAGAACAGGGAGTCCAAGGTCAAAGAGGGCATCGGCTCCATCCTCGTCGTCCCCGTCCAGTCGGAGGATGACGTGATCGGGTGCCTGGCGCTCTACACGGCCGACATACGGGATTTTTCGGAACAGGAGATCACGTTCCTGACGGTGCTCGCCGAGCAGGGCGGCATGGCGATCCAGAAGGCCTGCCTCATCGAGAAGCTGAGAAACACCACGCGCATCTTCCTCGGCATGGCCTCCAGCATCGCGGCGAGCACGGACATCAAGACGATCCTGCAGACGCTCACGGAGGATGTGGCCCGGGCCCTCTACGTCAAGGCGGCCACGATCCGCCTGCTCGACGAAAACCGCGTGACGCTGCACCTGGCCGCCAGTTACGGCCTCTCGGAGAAGTACCTCAAGAAGGGCCCCATCTCGGCGGAGAAGAGCATCGCCCAGGCCCTCCAGGGCAAGCCCGTGGTGGTCAAGGACGCCGCCACCGACGCCGGGGTCCAGTACCGCAGCGAGAAAAAGGAGGAAGGCATCGTCACGATCCTGAGCGTGCCCATCAAGAGCCGCGACGAGGTGATCGGCGTGCTTCGCCTCTACAGCGCCGTTCCCCGGGAGTTCACGGAGGACGAAATCCGGTTCGTCAACGCCATCGCCTACATGGGCGGCGTGGCCATCCAGAACATGAGCCTCCTGTCGATGCTGAAGGACGACGTGAAGGATCTGCGCGAGAACGTCTGGATCTTCAAGAGCTGGTTCTAGAACGCAGCTTCGCTGCGCGATCAGGGCCAAAGGCGAAGGGCTTCAGGCCTGAACGAAGGAGGAGAAACATGATCGGCAAGACGATTGACGAAATGAACGTCGGCGATGCGGCGGAGATGGCCAAGACCGTCACCGAAACGGACGTCTACCTCTTTGCCGGGGTCACGGGAGACTTCAACCCGGCCCACGTCAACGAGGCCTACGCGAAAAACACCTTCTTCAAGGGCCGGATCGCCCACGGAATGCTGTCGGCGGGATTCATCTCGGCGGTCCTCGCCATGAAACTCCCGGGGCCGGGAACCATTTACCTGAGCCAGTTCCTGGAGTTCAAGGCCCCCGTGAGGATCGGCGACACGGTGACGGCCCGCGTGGAGGTCAGGGAAAAGCTCGCCGAGAAGAACCGCGTGAAGCTCCGGACGACCTGCGTGAACCAGGACGGCACCCTCCTCGTGGACGGGGAAGCCGTGATCATGCCGCCCAAGGCGGCGAAGAAATAGCTGACGCGGCACCCATCCCTGCGCCCCTCTCCAGGCCCCCCGGAGCGTTTCCGGGGGGCCTTTTGCCTTCGCTGCAACACCTTGCCAGAACGGACGGATCGTGTTACATAAAACCTGTATTCCAGCCATCTCCTTCAGGCAGCCCCCTGCCTGACCCTCGACCTGCGGAAGGACGCAACGCGACCGGGCCCCAGGCCCGGCAGCGGCGGAGGCCGGTCCGACCCGTCGGACCCGTTCAGCGGTCAACCCCGGACCCAACCCGTCTTCGGACTACCGGCACCGAACGCCATGAAAGCGGCAATTCTTCACCGGCTGTGGAAAGAACCCGTCCGGCTCGCCGGGGTTTCCGAAACCCTGCTGATCCCCCTGTGGGCCCGCGCCGTCGAGACCCGCCGCCCCGACGCGATCATCCGCGACCCGATCGCCCTGGAGATCTTCGAGAACCTCGACTACGACTTCTCCAGGTTCGACGGGGCGTGGATGACGCAGACGGGGATCGCCGTCCGCACGAAGATTCTCGATGCGGGAACGGAAACCTTCATCCGCGAACATCCCCGCGCCGTCGTGATCAACCTGGGCGCCGGGCTGAGCACCCGGTTCTCGCGCCTCGACAACGGAAGCATCCACTGGGTCGAGGTCGACCTGCCGGATGTCATCGCCCTGCGGAGACTTTTTTTCCGGGAGACCAGGCGATACCGCTGCGTCGCCGGTTCGGTGACGGAGCCCGCCACGCTCGATGCCCTGGAAGCGGGACGCCAGCCGGTCCTGATCCTCGCCGAGGGGCTCTTCATGTATTTTGCCGAGGAGGAGGTCCGCCCCGTATTCGAGCGCCTCGGCAAGCTCTTCCCGGGGGCACAGATGCTCCTGGAGATGCTGGCGCCCTGCGCCCTGGGACTGGGGAAATACGACCCCTGCCTCTCGCGGATCGCCGGAGGCCGTCTCGAGTTCCGATGGGCCCTGAGCGACTGCCGGGCCCTGGAGTCCTGGGGCTGCGGCCTGAAGGTGCTGGGCGAGAGCAACGTCCTGGAGCACCACCGCGAGCGCTGGGGGTGGCTGAATTTCTTCCCTGCCCAGGCGATGGCCGTGCTCGGCAACCGGATCGTCCACCTGAGCTTTGCCCGGGAGTGAGTCGAGGAATGCAGATCGCCCGGCCGCGGGGCCCGGTCCCGGCTCCGCTGCAATCAGGCCGGGTTGGTCGTGCTTTTGCATGTCGAAGGATAGGGGAGTTTTCCCGGCGCCCCGGAACCGGGCGGTCGCAGCGAGGATACGGCCCCTGATCGCAGGAACCACGGACCGGCAAGGAGAGACCCCATGAAGAAAGCAAGCCAGGAGCGGATTTCCCCCGGGGAACTGCTTTCCCTGGTCGGCACGACGCCGGCGGACAACGTGGAAGGGTACAAATCCGCCATGCCCTGGAAGAGCAAGCTGGCAGGGGGCCAGGTCCGGTCCCTTTTCCTGTACCGGGAGCTTTTGAAGACCATGGCCGCCCAGCCCTTCCTCTTCGGGCCCTTCGCCGCGCTCGCGGGATGGCAGGCCGACGTCCTCGAAGCCGCCGTGACGGGACCCATCAAGACCCAGGCCCGCATCGCCACGAGGGCCGGCCGCAACCCCGACGTCTTCGCCGAGATGAACAGCTGGATCTACCAGACCTACGCGAGACTTCTCTACAACCTCTGCGGCCGTTTCATGCGCAACGGGAAATTCGATCCCCGCGTCGCGCTGGCGGTCTCCACCTCCGAGGAAGGCAAGCAGCTCCTTCGGAACTGCATGAAGGAGTTCCGCTGGCTCGAGCTCTCCTACAACTCGCGGGGGCTCACCCGCCTCAAGGCCATGAAGGATCTCCTGAAATCGATTGTGGTGCTCATCACGGAGCAGCCCATCGACGACATGCCCTTCATGAAGAAGAATCCCGACGGCACCGACGGCATGTCCTTCGGGACCTGGCTGGAGGAGGGCCGCGCGCGCATCGAGGCCCTGTGGAAGCACAACGCCTTCGACATCCGCGATTTCGCCGACCGCTACATGGGGGGGAAAATCGGCTACCTGCCCTACGAGGTCATCAAGGGCTCGCGGCTCCACTCGGTGACCCTTCGCCACTACCCCCTGCCGAAGGGAACGGAACCGAACGGCAAGGTGGTCTACATGGCCACCCCGATGATCAACAAGCCCGAGATCTTCGACCTGGCCCAGGGAAAATCCGTCGTCGAGGGCATCCTGAAGGAAGGATACCACGTCTACCTCGTGGACCACGGCGACCCGGGCCCGGGAGAGACGGAGCTGGGTCTCGATTTCTACGGCAAGACCGTGCCCGACGCCTACATCGACATCATCCAGAAGCGCCACCCGGGCGCCGCGGTCTACATCATGGCCTACTGCATGGCGGGCACGCTCATGCTGCCCTACCTCGCCCGCCGGGCCGAGGAGTGCATGGCGCGCGGCGAGCCGATGGACGTCTGGAAGATCGCCGTCATGGCCACGCCCGTGAAATTCGACGACGGGGAGAGCGGGCACGGCCCGATGCGCAAGATCATC
>Ga0255346_1004155_pt1 | contig 16153 bp, 13 predicted proteins | sample wastewater_treat_FD_194410 | JGI IMG/M metagenome (GOLD analysis project Ga0255346, IMG submission 194410) | Wastewater microbial communities from Lulu Island WWTP, Vancouver, Canada - plant22 | ecosystem: Engineered > WWTP > Wastewater > Unclassified | place: Canada: Vancouver, British Columbia... | reverse complement strand
CCAAAACATACGCAAGGACGTGTTTTTGGATTTGCTCAAACGGTTGAATCTGCAGCAACTCCGATTTCTATTTTTATCATCGGCCCTTTCGCGCAATTTTCGCTTATCCCGTTTATGAACAGTGATTTGGGCAAAAAAGCGTTCGGATGGTTGCTGGGTGAAGGATCTACACGCGGAATAGCATTGACCTTTTTAATAGCGGGGATTTTGATGTTGATAATCTCGTTGGTTGCATTTCGTACCAGAGCTTATAGAATTTTGTCCGATACTTTCTCGAAAAAGTTGCAAATTGCCGAGACCGAAAAAATAAGTTCAGAAAAAGGAAACAGAATTCATATCGAAGATTAGTGAGTACGTTTCATAATCCAAGCATCGGAATGGTTGGGATATTGTTTGTGAAGCGTTCTCAAGTAATTTTCTGCTTCGCCGCGATCCGTGAAAACAGCCGTATATAAATCGATACGTCCAGGTCTTTCCAACCAATACACTTGTGAAAATCCTTCAGCCTTCAATGTTCGTTCGGTAAATTCAGCACCTGAACGAAGTTCGTAAACACCCAAAACGATATAATACTTTGTTTCGGGTTTCACTTCCGTGTCCGATTCTTGGTTCGCCGATAATTCACCGGCATGAGGTTTGTTGTCGGATAAGGCAGGTGTTGAATTTTGTTTCCCCAAAACAGGTTGGGAAACAGGATCGCTGAAATTTTTCGATGAATTATTCATAAAAAGTGCACTTTCAGATAAAATATTTGCACTTTGTGAGGCAGGAACATTTTTATCGAAAGGTGTCATCAAAAAGATAAAAACGGCTATCACGGCCGCAACGCCACTTGCAATGCCTATGTGTCGAAGAGGGGGTTGGAGGCGACGTGTTTTTTTTCGTGCACTTGGTGCAGATGGCTGCATCTGAATGATCGGTTTCAACGAAACTTGCGATAAGCCAAAATATTCGGGACGAATATATTTATTGGGAGAGAATACATAATGTCCTTCGTCGTTAACCCGAAAACTGCCCAAATCACCAAAGAGTAGCGATTCGCCGGACGACAAAGATATTTTCAGCTCCTCCACTTGTTTTTCGATGAGCCGATTAGCATCTTCGAATGAGATATCATGCATTCGCATGAATGATTCGGTTAACAGGCCGTCGTTGTGTGAGAGTTCCTGGTTGAAGAGCAACTCATATTCAGGAGGTGCGAAAGAGGCTAATCCTATTTTTCGAGCAGGATTACAATTGAGCACGAATCCGCCAAAGTGAGGAACAATGACGCACAGGTGTGTGTGTAATAGAAATTCGATATGTGAAACAAGCTCATTCATAACGCAAAGATAAAAAGTTTTGTTAAATCACTTCTCGAAAGATTGAAAATTTATTGTCCTTTTTTTATGCGTGAATCATTTTTTTCGGCAAAGTCTTTCCAATTTTTATATTCAGATTTTCCGTTTTCGACGCCTGACTGATAAAAGTGGCAAAGTGCTGCGGCCAATCCGTCGGTGGCATCGAGTTGTGGCAACATGTTTTCGTTGGGAATATGCAAGATTTGTTGAAGCATATAGGCTACTTGTTCCTTGGCTGCCCGCCCATTGCCGGTGATAGCCATTTTAATTTTCAAAGGTGCGTATTCGTAAATCGGAATATCTCTCGAAATGGCTGCGGCCATCGCTACGCCCTGCGCCCGCCCAAGTTTGAGCATACTTTGCACATTTTTGCCAAAAAATGGCGATTCGATGGCAAGCTCGTCGGGGAGGTATTCTTCGATGAGGCCGATTACACGTGCATAGATTTTAGCAAGTTTCAGATAATGATCTTCGTACTTGCTTAATTGCATGATGCCCATAGCTTCGAGGGCGGGTTTGTTGTCAACGATTCGCAGAATGCCATATCCCATCACTTGAGTTCCGGGATCGATTCCCATAATGATTCGTTCTTTTGGCATATCAGTATTCGATGGTTTGCAAAATGGTGGAAAATCCCGCAATTTTATCTCTGAACTTTTCGATAAGCGGAGCATGAATCGAATAGCTCTCTTCATTGTTCCATTTTTCGAGTGTAAACAAATCTTTTGTGGTGAACTCAATTGCAAAGGAAGCTCCTTCGCCTTCATCTTCGTCAGTCCCGAATACCCGCGCGAGTCGGGGAGACGTAAGCAATCCGCTTTTGGTGCAGGCGGGGATAAACTTTTGCAGTAGGTATTCCACAAATTCTTCCTGAATATCGGTGTCAACCTGAAAGGTGGTATTGTAAACAATCATCTGAATGATATATGAGAATTGAACACATGAAAACTATTCGTACAAATCATACAAAGATGCAAAAAAACTTTGTGAATGTTGGCATAATTCTGTAATTTTCGATTCGATGTTTTTTCAAGGTGGTGAGTGGCATCGGGTAAAAATGAACTTGCTGGCAAAAACGAAAGGCACTTCCGCTTTTTTAGCGGTTGTGCCTTTCTTCCCAAAATAAATAACTAAAAGTAGAGATGCAGAGAGATTAAGAGTTTTTCCTGCACTTTTATTGTTTATCGAATTTAATTCAGAAAAATCACTTTATTCGGATTCATTCCTACGCTTTCAAGTTTGAACTTCAACTTGCCGGTTTTATCGAAACAAAATACATTACCCGAAGTGATATAATCTGTGGTAGTTACATAGACATAAGCATCGGCAGCAATTTTATACCCATTGACATTGAGGGTTTTGTCGACTATGAAATTTTCGGTAACAACTTTTTCCGTTTGGCAATCGAAAACTTTTACTAAGCTTGGTTTTTCCCATTCGTTGTATAGAATGTATGCTTTGTCGTTGACGATGGTAAATTCCGAGACCTGCACATTATTGATGGCGGTTACCTCGTAATTGGGGCTGATTTTTTTGAACGTAGGTGCGATATCGGCATAATTTCCACGTGTTGTTACATAAACATCCCCTTCGCTGTCGGCGAAAACCTGATAAGGATTTGTACCCACTTCAATCTTTTTTTCTTCCGTGAAGTTTTGCAGGTTGATAACTGAGACAGTTGTATCATAATTTCCTGTAGCGAAACCGAGTCCGCCGGAATTTGCGACGTAGATTTTGTTGTTTTTGATGCAGATTCCGTCGGGATCGTGACCTACCTCCACCGACCCATCTATAGCGAGTGTAGCAGTATCGATACGGGTAACCGTATCGTCGTAGGAGGTTACGTACACCTTTCCTCCGTAAGCGGCCGCATAGCGTGGTTGTTTTGATTCACCTGTGGATGTTTTCATATCGATGTTTTTGATTGATCTACCTGATTTGGCATCCAACACTTCAATTGAACCGGATACGTTGACCACGATATATATTTTCGAGCCATATTTCAGGATATCATTGGCCGTATCGCCCAACCCCCGACCGTTGACGGTATTGAAAAAATCTTTATTGATATTTTTGGTCGATAAATCATAATAAGCCAGTGTGCTGTTGTTTCCATCGAAACTCCCTTCGCAAAGAATCATTAGCTTATTGGTTTGCGAGGGTGGAACTTCGGTAGGATCAACGATTTTGTCGGTGTCGTCGCAAGCAGTAAAAAATGCTGCCAAAAACATGAGCAGTAAATACAGATTTTTTCTCATTTCAAAATAATTTTATGGTTTAAAAATAAATAGATAGTGTTCCTCTGAAAGAGCGTCCGGGCATTGGAAAATAGCGGACGATCTCGTAATTTTTATTGCCGATATTGAGTGCTTCTACACTCAGTCGCATGTTACCTAATCGGGTTTTCTTTTCTTTCGAAATCGAAATGCTGTGATCGGTATATCCCGATACTTCATTCTGCTTGACATTTTGTGCCCCGGCATACTGAATTCCCGACCACAACAACGAGTAGGACAAATCGAGCAGAGTCGTTTGCAGTGTGGTGTGCGCCCCACCGGAATGGCGAGGTGTATACGGCAGTTGATTTTTGTAGGCTGACGATTTGGGATCTGTCATGTTCAATGCTTTTTGATAGGTGAAATTGCTGCCGGCAAGCAATCCGATTTTTTCCGAAAAACGAACGATTGTTTCCAGTGAAAGGTCAATGCCCGATATTTCTACTTTTCCGTAATTCATCATCGACCATTCGAACACATTTTTCACCGGATAAGCCACGATTTTGTTTTTTACGTTATTGCGAAAACCATCTGCAGTGAATGTCAGTAGCGGAACGTTGGTTCCGAAGGAAGTACTGTATGTTGCACCCAGATTAAACTGATCGGTATCTTCCGGTTTCAATGTTCGCTTGCCAATGGCCGTGTAATACAAGTCGTTGAAAGTCGGCATTCGAAAAATGTTTTTGTAGAATGCGCGCAAACGCAAATCGTGATTCTCAAACGGTTTCACAGAAACGCTAATGTACGGTGACCATCGGTTCTGGTTGTCGGCAGGATCTCCGACTTTCACTGATTCGAACGTTTGGGTGAAAAGGAGGCTTGAAGTGGCAAGGATGCGATCGGAAACGTATTTTGCGGCAACCACACTTTGCCAGGTCAGGCGAGTAGGGTAGGCAAAGTTATAGAAATTAGCATCGAGCGTTTGTCGGGTAAGATCAGATGATGCCGAAAAGAAAAGATGTCGGAAAGCTTTAAACAATGCAGCCAATGATCCATACTGTTCTTTTTGTGTGTATTTGTTTTCCAATTTACCTTCCGATCCCAGATAAGTCGGATCGAGATAATGCACGTATCCCCGATTATATTTGGCGTTGGCTTGAATGCTCCATAGCTGCGAAAGCGTGTTCTCGTAATGTGCCTGCACGAAAAAAGTATTTTCGTCGAGTCTCTGTTTCGAAAAACCATCGGTGTTGTAGAAGATGGTTGCACCCGGAAGACCACGATCTGATTGATAATAGTAGAGTCGGATGTCGGCAGACGATTTTTCTGATATTTTTCCGAAGAGTGCACCTTCGAGACGGAGATTTTGCACGTCCGTATTTTTTCTTTCTTCCCACGAAGTACTGTCTCCTTTGGCATTTCCGTATCGGAGGAGATACGGATATTTGCCGTTTGCCGAAAGCCATTCGCCGTTGACTGTGGCCGCTAACCGATTTGAGAACTGTTTAGCCAGGTAGAATGAAGGATTGAATAATCCGAACGAGCCGCCTTTAATAGATGCTTTACCCGAAAATTGCCTGTTATTTTCGAAGGAAGGCAAAGTCGTGCGAATATCGAGTGCAGAGGCTGAGGCAAACAAGCGTGCCGGCATAAAGATCTGATCGTTTTGCCCCAAACTAAGGGTAAGTGCTTCAACATTATCGAGCGAAAATTTGCCAATGTCGATTTGGCCGGTCTGTGCATCGGACAAAGGAATTCCGTTATAACTCACCGACGTGTGAGCCGCTCCCAAACTGCGCACCGATACGGTTTTCAAACCACCTATTCCCCCGTAGTCCTTTACATTGACTCCCGAAAAAAATTTGACGGCATCGGACACCTGCAACACGTTCAGATTCTGAAGGGTTTGTTTGGTTAGGATTTGCAAGGGAGCCGACGAACGAATTTCGCGATCGTCATATTTTTCCGTAATCACCACTTCCGGCAGTTGGTGAAGGCTGTCGGCCACGTTCTGTGCCGCAAGATTTGTACCGGCCCAGAGCATAGAAATGCCCACAATAGATACTGCTTTGTAAAATTTCATCTGTACCGAATTTTTTATTTCGGTAAAGCATACTGAAAATGAGGCGCGTAAATAAAAAAAGTTCGCGAGTCGTTTTCAAGCTTTATTCCCCGAAAGCTATACAACTTGATGAAATTGTGGCAGGTCTTCTGACTTGCTCCCGTGATTTGAACGCCTTCCCAATCATTTGATATCGCCTAAGGCGAAGTATGAAGCCGATTAGTGGCAAAGAGTAATGTTCAACACGTAAGCGGAGCTTACAGCAGCGGGTCTGTTCAGGATTTTCACCTGATTCCCTTTTCATTACACATTTCGAAGATGAATTTGAAATGTGTAACACCAACAATTCGGAGGCAAAGATAGAAAATATTTTTTAAAATTGCCGGTCAGATTCATTGCAAAAATAATTCTTCGGTTTTTTCTCCGATATTTTCAAAACAAGATAGGAGTTTGTGGTAATGAAGAAAGAAATAGTTTCCGCAGAATGTTAAAGAACCTTTCGTCGCTATCATGAAAGAGCAAAAAAAATGATTTGGATTTCATTCGAACCAAGTACGACGGAAGTACGACGCAAATACGACGGAAACCCCTCACGAAGAAGAGGAGGAAATAGTCAAAAATATGGCTTAAAAGTGTAAATTTATACTAACTATTGTTGATTCTACTTTTGTGGATACGCGAAATCGGAATTACGATGAACGTCATAGTTTTTTATCATGACCTAAGCGTGTTCGATTAATTGCTGCTTATGGGAAGTGCAAAAATGTCTGTTGAAGTAACATCCGATATTTTTATGCTAAAAACGAATGGCAATATTTTTGAAAAGGTGCTAACTTGCAGGCAAATTTAATCCATTATCGAAATGAATATTCAATTTTGGTGCGATGTAACGGGCTATCTTGCCATGACATTACTGGTAATTTCCTTTTTGCCGAAGAAGTTAACAGCAGTAAGAATGATAAATTTGGTGGCTTGTCTGTTCTTTGTCGTTTATGGCATACTGCTCGGGTGGGCATGGCCTATTATTATTTCCAATACGGCAGTCTGTCTGGTGCAGGCATATCATTTGCTCGTTAACAGGTTGAAAATAAGGAAATATGAATAAAGTCAATCAACCGGAGAAAAAAGAAAGCCGCCAATCGCTTGGCAGCTTTCCCGAATTTATTTACGTATTTCTATTGGTTCAATTCAAAACAATTTCGTCCACGAATATATAAGCACGATTTCCCTTGCCGGGATGCCAATCGGGCATAACAGACGGTTGAACGGTAACTCTGAAATATCGGGCTGTAACGGGGTCGAACTGCATAGTGTGAGTTATGATTTCGCTATAGTTGTCCGAATGGCTATCGTTATATTTTTCGGATTTCACAGAGGTAAAGTTGGTGCCGTCATTCGATGATTCGATACTAAATTCGGAAGCATCAAAAATCCAGTCGCCGGTTACGACGTTTGTTCTGATTTGTGCTTTCGAAATGGAAGTCGGACGGAGCAAATCGATTACGGCAATCAAATCGTTTTTCTGGAAGCCAAGCCATTTTCCGGTGCGATAATTTTCGTTGCCAAATAATCCATCCACCAGCATAGATGCACCGGTGAACGAATAATTGTTTGCAGGTGTCGTAAGCAATTGAATCGGCTTGAAAGTTGAAGTGTTCACTACAATTTTTTCCTGAAGCATTTTACTGTTTATACTTCCCGAGCGAACGGCAATTGCCTTGAGTTCGGTATTATCCTTAATCGAGATTTTGCCGGTATATTTTGTTGATGCCGTTGTAGGATTCGATCCGTCGAGTGTATAGTATATGTCGGCATGATCGATGGTTGAAAGTGTTAAGTCGAGCGTATTGGTATCGAAATTCGGTACCATTTTTGACTGAATATCAAATATATGGGTTGCATAATTATATCCCAGTTTATCGTAAAGGGCGATCAATTGCGGAAGCTTTTTCAGAAACGAATCGAAATTCTTTTTTTCGGGCTGCATCCACTGTACTTCACTCAAAGCAGCCATGCGCGGCAACACCATATATTCTACATGTTCGGGCGTTGCAATGTATTCTGTCCATAAGTTTGCCTGCGCTCCAAGAATATGTTTTTGCTGTTCGGGTGTCAGTTCTGACGGAACGGGTTCGAAGCTGTAAACTTTTTCAACGGGCACATAGCCACCGATAGCAAAAGGTTCGTTTTGGGTGTCCTGAGTCTGATAATAATCGAAATAGCAATATGAATTGGGAGCCATGATCACGTCATGATTCAATTTGGCAGCTTCCAATCCGCCTTCCATTCCACGCCACGACATGACGGTAGCGTTAGGAGCCAACTCGCCTTCGAGGATTTCGTCCCAACCGATGATGTTTCTTCCGTGATTGTTCAGGAATTTTTCGATGCGTGCGGTTACATAACTTTGCAGATAAAATTCTTTTTTGTGTTTGCCGTCTTTCAATCCCAATTCTTTGATGCGTCGTTGACAATCGGGACATTTTTCCCACCGGTCTTTCGGACATTCGTCGCCTCCGATGTGAATATATTCCGAAGGAAATAAATCCATAACCTCTGTGAGAACATTTTCCAGAAATTCGAAAGTGGCTTCTTTACCCGGGCAAAGCACATCGGGAAATACGCCCCATGTTGATGCAACCTCATAAGGTCCACCGGTGCACCCCAACTCGGGATAGGAAGCCAATGCAGCTAACATGTGGCCGGGAAGATCGATTTCGGGAATGACCGTAATGTGTCGATCGGTAGCGTAGTTTACGATTTCCTTAATTTGATCCTGTGTGTAAAATCCTGAATGTTCTTTGCCGTCGTATTTCCCGGTATTTTTGCCGATGACGGTTTGCTTGCGAACAGAACCGATTTGCGTGAGTTTGGGATATTTTTTTATTTCGATTCGCCAACCCTGATCGTCGGTCAAATGCCAATGAAACCGGTTGATGTTATGCAAAGCAAGGATATCGATATAGGTTTTTACAAATTCCACCGGCTCGAAATGGCGTGCTACATCGAGCATCATTCCCCGATAAGCGAAGCGGGGTTGGTCGTTGATGGTCGCGGCAGGGTACAGAACGGTAATATTTTCGCCGATAGGAGTGGCTTTGCGAAGCGTTTGAATGCCATAGAAAACGCCGGCTTCACTTGCCCCTTTGATGGTAATTGCCTTGTCGTTGACAGTAATTTGATAGGCTTCGGGATTCTTGTTTTCAAGCCCAAGAGACAAAATGATAGCACTTTTTGCAGTGTTGCTCGTAACTTCGGGTTTAATCCCAACGGATGTTTGGAGGTATTCTGACAGAAACTCGGCGTTTTTTTTCATCTTGTCGTTTCCATTAGGAAATACGATTTTGGTAGAAGACGATAATACAAAAGGCTTTTCTGTGGTTACCGTAATTTCCGAAGGAAGCGGAATTACTTCATAATTGGCCTGTTTCGATTCTTTTTGTGCCAAACAGGAAAAGAAAAATCCTGTTGCAAAAATCGTTAAAGTTAAAAGATTGATTTTGTTCATGTATCGGATATTATTAAAATGAATAGAAATGAGACACTAATCAGAAAGAGCAGCAAGTGCTTGTGATACACGATGGGCATCGGTAATATCTTGTTGATACTCATCAATTGTAATGTTGGTTCCGCCCATCGAAACCGAAGGATTTCGATAGATCATTTTGCTTGTAACTTTGTTGCGTAAGGAAAGATGAAACTCCTGAGCTCCGGTTTCCAAAGCAATTTTTCGAATATTATTCTCGTTGATGCCGCAGCCGGGCATGATGATAATACGATTGTTTGCCTGTTCGATTAATTTTTTGATAAGAGGGATGCCTTGTTCGGCAGTAGGTTGTTGACCTGAAGTCAATATTCTGCTGCATCCGAGAGTGATAATGTTTTCCAAACTCTCAAAAGGATCGCGACACATGTCGAACGCTCTGTGAAATGTTACACTCATTTCTCCGGCGGCATCGATCAATTTTTTGTTGAGCTCCATATCCACATCGCCTTGAGGTGTGAGACAACCAATTACGATGCCATCCACGCCCGACTTTCTGCACAATTCGATATCTTTCAGCATGATTTCCCGGTCGATTTCGCCGTAAAGAAAATCGCCACTTCGCGGACGGATAATTACATGCAGTTTGGTTTCGTGAAGTTTTTCGCGTGCCGTCAGGATAGAACCATACGATGGCGTAGTTCCACCTTCGGGAATAGCCGCACACAGTTCTACACGGAAAGCGCCTCCGCGCTGTGCTTCGATGCAACTTTCTACAGAGTTGGCGCAAATTTCGAGTTTGTAATTCATCCTGAAATGATGCTTCTCTATTTTTGGCAGTTATTGCACAAAGATAGTCAAACCTTATTGTTCAGCAAAAAATTGACGTATGAGAATAATTTTCTCCGTTTAACATTTTGTTCAAAAACATTTCCATACATTTGTCATCGATGTGTTTTCGATCGGATTTTTAACTCTATATCGCATTATTGGTTTACAAAATGCTATTTGTGAAAAAATTCCGTAAAACACTCGAATTTGAATGTGTTTTTCCACAAACATATACCGAATGCCTCTAAATAGTACTTCGAACAATGAAAATAACCTTATCATCCCAGTTGCCGCCTTATCCCGAATTTAAGGATGGCATTCGTCGCGCGCCGGATCGCGGTTTTCGCCTGACGCCCTCACAAACCGAAATTGCATTGAAAAACGCTTTGCGTTACATCCCCACCAAATTGCACCGACAGTTGGCGCCCGAATTTCTTGACGAGTTAAAAACGCGTGGCCGCATCTATGGGTATCGCTATCGTCCCGAAGGCGATCTGAAAGCCAAACCCATCGACGAATACAAGGGGAAATGCGTCGAAGGAAAAGCTTTTCAGGTGATGATCGACAATAACCTCTGTTTCGATATTGCGCTTTATCCCTACGAGCTGGTTACCTACGGCGAAACCGGTCAAGTTTGTCAAAACTGGATGCAATACCGCCTCATCAAAGCTTATCTCGAAGAACTGACGCAAGACCAAACACTCGTCGTCGAAAGCGGACATCCGCTCGGTTTGTTCAAATCGAAACCCGACGCGCCACGTGTAATTATCACCAACTCGATGATGGTTGGGCAGTTCGACAATCAAAACGATTGGGAAATAGCCGCTCAAATGGGTGTGGCAAATTATGGTCAGATGACTGCCGGCGGCTGGATGTACATTGGCCCGCAAGGCATTGTGCATGGCACTTTCAACACACTGCTCAATGCCGGTCGCATGAAATTGGGCATTCCACCCGATGGCGACTTGCGTGGACATCTGTTCGTCTCGTCCGGATTGGGCGGAATGAGCGGAGCGCAACCGAAAGCAGCCGATATAGCCGGTGCCGCATCCATCATTGCCGAAGTGGATTTATCGCGCATTCAAACGCGCTATTCGCAAGGGTGGGTACACCGGATAACCGAAGGCAAAGAAGAAGCTTTTCGGCTCGCACAGGCGGCCATGATGCGCAAAGAACCTCTTTCGATTGCCTATCACGGCAACATTGTCGATTTGTTGGAATATGCCGAAAGCAACCATATCCATATCGAGTTGCTTAGCGATCAGACGTCGTGCCACGAAGTGTATACCGGTGGTTATTGTCCGGCAGGCATCACTTACGAAGAACGCACGCGTCTGTTGAAAGAAGACCGACAGCATTTCCGCGAATTGGTAGATGCTTCGTTGCGTCGTCATTACGAAGTCATAAAAAAACTTGTTGCGCGTGGCACATATTTTTTCGATTACGGTAATTCGTTCATGAAAGCGATTTACGATAGTGGAGTGAAAGAAATTTCGAAAAACGGAATCGACGACAAGGATGGATTCATCTTTCCTTCGTATGTGGAAGACATCATGGGTCCGCAACTCTTCGATTATGGTTACGGACCTTTTCGATGGGTTTGTCTGAGCGGGAAACATGAAGATCTGATCAAAACCGATCGTGCAGCTATGGACTGCATCGATCCCAACAGACGCAGTCAGGATAAAGATAACTGGATTTGGATTCGCGATGCCGAAAAAAACCGGCTTGTGGTGGGTACTCAAGCGCGTATTCTCTATCAGGACGGGCCCGGCCGTTTGAAAATAGCACTGAAATTCAACGAAATGGTTCGAGACGGAGAAATAGATCCCGTGATGATTGGACGCGACCATCACGACGTGAGCGGCGCCGATTCTCCTTTCCGCGAAACGGCAAACATCAAAGACGGGAGTAATGTGATGGCCGATATGGCCGTGCAATGTTTCGCCGGAAACTGTGCTCGCGGTATGAGCCTCGTAACGTTGCACAACGGTGGCGGCGTAGGTATTGGCAAAGCCATCAATGGAGGCTTCGGCATGGTATGCGACGGCAGCGAACGTGCGGATGAAATCCTTCGCTCTGCGATGCTTTGGGACGTGATGGGCGGCGTGGCGCGTCGGTCGTGGGCACGAAACCCCAATGCAATGGGTGTCGTATCGGAATTCAACCGGTCGCATGCAGATGAATATCATATCACTGAGCCTTATTTGGTGGACGAAAAATTGCTTGCCGAAGTGCTCTCTCAATCCCATTAAAAGCAATTTCAAAGATATCTTTCATTAGTAATGGAAGATATCTTTCATTTATAATGGAAAAACATCTATTTTTGCGATTGACAAAAGATTGTCCATCCTTGATGTAAGTAATTTGATCGATGAATTGCAATGAATAACTTTTATCGGAGTTACAACTAAAAATTCAACGAAGACCTCTTAAATTTCTATAATCTGTTATGAACAAAATCATCGAATGCGTTCCTAATTTCAGTGAGGGACGCGATAGACAAAAAATCGAGGCGATTGTCGATTCGTTTCGAGGGAAACACAACGTGAAGTTGTTCGATTACAGTAACGATGAAGATCACAATCGGCTGGTAGTTACTGTGGTTGGCGAACCCGAAGCAGTGAAAGATGCGGTAATTGAAGCGGTGGGTAAAGCCGTCGAGCTGATTGATATGACCAAACATCAGGGTCAACATCCACGAATGGGTGCAGTGGACGTTGTTCCGTTTATTCCCATACGCAACGTTACGCAGGACGAAGCCGTAGCTCTTTCGAAAGAAGTCGCACACATAGTTGCCGAGCTATATCACTTGCCCGTTTTTTTGTATGAAAAATCGGCGTCGGCGCCACATCGCGAAAACCTGGCAGCTATCCGCAAGGGTGAGTTCGAAGGCATGGCCGAGAAGATCAAACGAGATGAATGGAAGCCCGATTTTGGCCCGTCGGAAAGGCATCCAACGGCCGGTGTGGTTGCCATTGGTGCACGTATGCCACTGGTTGCCTATAATGTGAATTTGGGAACTTCCAATTTGGAAATAGCAAATTCGATTTCCAAAAAAGTTCGCCACATCGGTGGAGGATTACATTATTGCAAGGCAATGGGAGTTGCGCTCGAAGATCGGGGCATTACTCAGGTCTCGATGAACTTGACTGATTACACTAAAACAGCCATTTATCGGGCACATGAGTTAGTGCGCATCGAAGCCAATCGTTATGGGGTGCCGATCGTTGGAGCAGAAGTCGTCGGATTGGTGCCGATGGAAGCGCTCGTGGACACGGCGGCATATTATCTCGGCCTCGAAAACTTCAGCATGAAGCAGGTGCTCGAAACCCGCATCATGGAAGAATGAATTATGTCGAAAGGCATTGAAAATTAATAATTGCAGATGAATTGGATTGAAATGTTTGCCGCCCTGCTGGGCATTATCAGCGTCTGGTATGCGCGAAAGGAAAATATTCTCGTTTTTCCTTTCGGAATTGCCAATGTCTTAATTTACATCTATATTTGTTTCACGGCGCGATTGTATGCCAATGCCGGCATCAACGCAGTTTATCTCATTTCGAACATCTACGGGTGGTACATGTGGGCTCGCACGGATGAAAACAACGAGTCGCTCCAAATTACGCGAAATACACTCAAACAAAATGTTTGGTCGTGGGTATCGGTTGTAGTTGTATATGTGGCTGCATTTTTCGTTCTGCGCGAAGCAAACAAAACCGATCCCGATTATCTGCATTCCTATCTTCCTTACATCGATTCGTTCAATACTTCCTTTTTTCTGGTAGCAACCATTTTGATGGCTGTCAAGAAAGCCGAAAACTGGGTGTTTTGGATTATCGGCGACCTGGTTTCCATACCGATATTCATTTCGCAAGGACTTTACTTTACGGGTATTCAATACACGGTTTTCCTCGTCTTGGCCATTTTGGGATGGATAGAGTGGAAGAAGAAAGTGGCATGAAATTACAATGAAGCTAAAAAAGAGATGTTGCTTTGGTTAACGTTGTGTTTTTGTGTCTTCGTGGCAAAAAATAGCCACAAAGGCTCCAAGACACAAAGGGAGCACAAAGTTGAAAATTAAAGCGCAAATTATTTTTTAATTAACATTACAGGAGTATATTTGGAAATATGAATTTCGGATTTGAAATTTTAGATTGAAAATATGAAAACGAAATTTTTGATTTTATCTCTTTATTTGCTCTGTGGAATACAGGTTTTTTCACAAAATAAAAATGATTCCATTGAAGAATTTATACCAGGAATTTATATAGAGAGCATGCCTCAATTTCGTCGAGATAAAAACTCAGAGGAAAAACTGTTAAATTTCATTTCTACACACCTACATTATTCAACAACTGCCCTGAATGATTCGATAGAGGGTCGAGTAATTATTCAATTCTGGGTAGACACATTGGGAAATACAGATAATCATAAAGTGATACGTGGCGTTCGCGAAGATATAGACAATGAAGCATTAAGAGTATCAAAATTATTGAAATTTGAAATTCCAGCGTTACAACGAGGAAGACCCATACGAATAATGTATACATTGCCGTTTGTCTTTGATTTGGAGTTAAATAAAGGACCTATGCCGAAAAATATAGTTAACTCCGAAGACAAGATAAGAAAGAAAGCAAATGAATTTATCGTTGCCAATTCAAGTGAAGCCTTTTTTCATAATTTGTACGAATTGGGAATAGATGCGAAAATAGATTCTATAATAATAGGCATAACCTATTATATAAGAGTAGAGTATGACAAAAAATTTTATTATCGTGTGAGAAATAAAGAAAATATAATCACTTCCGATGAAATTAAGATTTGTTTTGATGAACAGCAGAATATTTTCAATCATTCAGATATTCCTTCTATTTATAAAGGCTTTAGATTGTATGAAGATGCCGCCGGCTTATCGAAAAAAGAGATAAAAGAATTATCCGATGGTTTTTCAAAATATCGGAAAATGGATGTACGCGAAATCAAATACATTTACGATATTGATACGGAACAGTTTTATTTGGAAGTAATTAGAGAGAAAGGCTTTAGAACGGGAATTATAGAAAAACAACAAATAGATTTTCAAAATAGAATATTGATAAAAAAAGAAGAACCGACATTTTTAAAAATACTCCTTAATAATTTGAAAGAGTTATTTTATTTTATTATTAATCAATGAACAACCTTATCATAAAAGACGCATCGCAGGTGGTAACTTGCAGCGGATTTGCCGGAAAGCGGGGCGAGGAAATGTCTGACTTGCACATCATCGAAAACGGTACCGTCGTTGTTACCGATGGAATGATTACGCACGTTTTGAGACAGAGTGAACCTATTCCTGTAAATGAAAGCGAATATCAAATCATTCATGCCGAAGGCAAAGCGCTGCTGCCCGGTTTTGTGGATTCACACACACACTTCGTATTTGGCGGCTATCGCGAAGAAGAATTTTCGTGGCGCATGCGCGGCGACAGCTACATGGAAATCATGCAGCGAGGTGGCGGCATCATCAATACGACAAAAGCGACTCGCGCCGCTTCGGAAGAAGATCTTTTCGATTTGGGAATGCAAAGACTCGATGCCATGATGAAACTCGGAATCACCACGGTGGAAGGGAAAAGCGGCTATGGGCTCGACAGAGAAACGGAACTTAAACAACTTCGCGTGATGCGTCGTTTGCAGCAGACTCATCCGATGGATATTGTCGCCACTTATCTTGGTGCACATGCTGTTCCTCCCGAATGGAAAGGCAAAGAAGACGATTTCATCGATTTCCAAATTCTCGAAATGTTGCCGCATGTTGCCAAAGAAAAATTGGCCGAATGTGCGGATGTTTTCTGCGAAAAGAATGTTTTTACGGTAGAACAATCGCGACGATATCTGAACGCTGCCAAAAAACAGGGATTTCGCTTGAAAATACATGCCGACGAAATGACTTCGTTAGGTGGCGCCGAATTAGCAGCCGAACTTCGTTGCCTTTCGGCCGATCATCTTCTGCAAGTATCGGATCAAGGAATTCGTGCATTGGCTGATGCCGGCGTTGTTGCTACATTGCTTCCACTGACAGCGTTTTCGCTTCGCGAGCCTTACGCACGCGCCCGCACTATGATCGATGCAGGGTGCATCGTTGCATTGGCTACCGATTTCAATCCGGGAAGTTCTTTCTCGGCCTCCGTTCCGCTTCTTTTTGCGCTTGCGTGCATTTACATGCAACTTTCGC
>Ga0255346_1004153_pt1 | contig 16161 bp, 12 predicted proteins | sample wastewater_treat_FD_194410 | JGI IMG/M metagenome (GOLD analysis project Ga0255346, IMG submission 194410) | Wastewater microbial communities from Lulu Island WWTP, Vancouver, Canada - plant22 | ecosystem: Engineered > WWTP > Wastewater > Unclassified | place: Canada: Vancouver, British Columbia... | reverse complement strand
ATCGGCATGGTGGTCGTCAATGACGTCGCGTGATCTTGCCCTGAAATCCCGCTTCATGCCAATGGAAATCGCCGGCGGATTGGGCAAGACCGGGGCCATCGTGCCCCTCCACCGGGGGAAGCTGAAAAATGAACGCGCCGGTTAAGGGGCGCTCTTGGGTGAAATTCTCGCGAGAGGTAACCTTTGCGGCGTTTTAATGGGCGCTGGCCTTTTCTTCAACTTGCGTAAAAATCCTTGAGTTAGCGAAAATCAGAGTGCGTAGGGGAAATGAAAAATGCTTTTTTTCCGGACAAATAATCAAGCGTCTTCTTGAGCCGGATATTATCTTGGTGCTCATCATAAACGTGGAAACCGTAAAGCACCGCCGCTGAGGCGCCGATTACGACAATTCCAGCTCCAGTACTTAGGAGAATAGTCCCGCCAGTGACGCCGAGCCCGCCACTCGCCAAACTACCGCCACCCAGCCATGCCAGACTTGCGCTTGTCGCCGAAGCTCCACTCAACGATGAAATGGCAACGCCAGTTCCCGCGGTTGCGTATGTTGAAATTAATCCCAATGTCCCGAGATAGGCCGCCGTTCCTGCTCCCGCACCAGCCGCCCCTGCAAATGCCGTTCGGTTTGCGGCCTGAAGATCGTAGTAGCCCAGCCAATACCCTCCATAGGCAAACAGAATGGCCGTTGCTACGCCACCGATGGCGCCGCCAGCGGCACTGGTAAAGCGGCTCACCGACCGTAATCCGAGAATTTTAGCCGTCGCGGCGGATACCGAATATCCAAGTTCCGTTCGGAGCAGGACATAAGTTACGATATTACCGGTTGCGCTGCCAATCGCAGCGCTTCCGCCGGCCACGGTGGCGATGCCTGCCACACGCCACCAATCCATTGGGGCATCGCCAAGCAGTTGTACTGCGATTTCAATTGGCACTGCGATCAGCACAGCCATTCCGGCCGATTTGGCACTCTCAGCGATTGCAAATTGTGAAAACGAACGGCGCGCGAGAGCTTCTTGGGCTGTCCTTGCGCTGTTTTGAATATCTTGAGCCAGTTGCCGAACCTCCCCGGTTTCCAAGTATGGCATTTGCCTGCGAAGTTCATTCGCCAGCTTGACCTGAATTGCCTCGGACACCCAGGCCGTTCGTGCCAAGGGAAGGGCGATTTTTGCCTTTACTGGCAGTTTGTTCAAATTCCCGCCAGTTGCCTCCACTCTTGTGGCGTCAAAGATATTTACATTCAAAGCGTTGCCATCAAGTTTGACTTGAAAAACGCGCTTGGGAAAATCCATGCGGCCCTCTGCGCCCGCTTGGAATAGTTCCGACAGATTCTTGAGTTGAGTGAGTGCTTTGGGGAGGGATTCCGTCGGGCCGTCGTATTGCCACCGACCCGCCCCTTCGGCCGGCCGCCAAAAGGCCACCGACTCGGAATCACTGAGCGGCACCCGGACGATTCTTTTGGATGAAAGCCCGGCGGGAGTTTTTGCCTTTGGGATTTCGGTCTGGGTGCGAATGGTGTCGAATCGTTTGGCCAGACCAGTCAGCCGCTCGGCCACGTATTCCCGGCTCATTTGAACGCGGCCCGATTTTGTCGTGAGTAGTTTGCTCGTTCCAAACTTTGTTTCATCCACCATCAAACGACGGGGATGGCCGCTTTCATCAAGCTGAACAGAGATGTGATCCAGACCTTGGGGGCCCAGTCTTGGTGAGACATTCAGCCACTTGCCACTACGATGCAGGTAGCGTCCAACCGTTTGATCGCGAATAGCTTCGCCAAGCTCGCCCTTCAAAAGCCGGCCGTTGAGGACTGATTTGGCAATGGCCACGTCCGCCCGGGCGAGGGCCGTTTGAACAGCAACCGAACCGCCGATGACGGCGGCTTCCGTTGTCAGTGCAGCTTGCTGGCGGGCGTCGCCAAGAGCCGCGTTCGTCACAAAAACTGCAATGCACCAAAGAGGAATCCAAGTTTTCATCAGAAATCCTCCAGTTTCTTCTTCGTTGTTTCTGTAATTTCCCGTTGAGTTTGGAATTGTCCGTCTGCATTCATCTTCGCGGTAAGTTTTCCCAAGACATCATTGAATAGCCGACCCGTCTCTGGAGGGAGCAAACTTTGGTCAACGGCGGCGAGTGCTGATTTCTCAAAAATGCGCCTGGCCAAAGTATTGGCTTTTGTCCAATCGAGCGCTCGCCCCGGCGATAACGTAAAGTTCGTGTCCTGATATTCTTGGAACACGGGTTTGCAAACACCGACCACCCACTTTTGGTATGCGTCGAATTGCTTGCGCTTTGAATCAAGTGTGATTTCGCGAATCACTTGTATCGCGGCTTCAGCTTTTTTGCGGCCCGCAATGGATGAAATCTGTTGAGCCGCGGCAACAGCTCTTTCGAGGCACGCATCGGCATACTGGATCACCTTTTGGTGTGTCCCCCCCTTCGCACTCGAAGTTTCCCACTTCTGGTTGGCCGCAAAATTCCTCGCTGCATTTCGTTCAGCCTCAACCTGCGCCAGGAACGGGCGTGATTTTATTTCGGCAACCGCTTCGACATGGTCTTGAATCTGTTTCGGGTACTCGTCAATTTTTGCGCGAAGACCGGAGGGCAAATTGGCCGGGTCAATGCCCCAAAGCTGGGCGAGCGTCGCCTCTGCGGCTTGCAGGAGGGACACCGCCTTCTCGGGTCGCTCGCGGGACGAATCCAGGGTTTTCAACATGACGTCGAGGGCTGAGGCAAGTCGAGTCGCCGTCAAAACGTGTTGCGTTATTTCAAATTCCCGCCCGACGCTCTCCGTAAGGATTGAATCGGGTTGTTCATCGCGAACCGACTCGAGAATTTCGTCCAGATTATTCAAACGGGCGGCAAGTTGTTTCGTGTCCATCCAGCAACTGTCAAGCTGGATGGTGTCGGTGAGTTGTTCGAAGCGTTCCGCCCAATTTACAGGCGCAACTTGCGGTGCTTGCGCTGCCAGCAATTGTTCCTCGTGGTGGGTGGTCTCTGCCAGTAAACTCAACGCGTTCGAAATGCTGGCGGGCGGGATTTGATACAACGAAATTTGCAGCACAGATTTCAGGCGGGCGTAATCCTCCGTTGTGGATTGCGTATCACGGAACAGCAGTTTGGCGTATTCATCGAGTATTGAAAACTCCGACGGAGCGTGGTTGATGGCGCTCAAATAGAAAATCTTTGCCAAGTTCATATCGCCCGCTTGCTCCGCGTCGCGCGCCAGTTCGACGGCCTCCCGCGCAGGCTTTGATTTGTTGGGAAACAGTGCTCCCGAAGTGACGAGGTCGTCCAATTGTTGCCGCATTTCCCGGAAATTGACCGCCCGTTCGGAGCTTTCTGCTTTTTGCGCTTGTTCAAGATTCTGTGAAAGCACCGCCTGCTGCTGTTGCAAGTCGCCAAACCGGCTTTGTTGTTCGGCCGCAAACGTTTCTACACTCCGGCTTAAATTGGTGACTTGGTTGGCCAGTCCAACAGCCCAGTCGTGCTGCTGCTGCAGTTGCTGGTTCACAGCAGAGGGCAGGGATTCTTGCAGTCGTTGCAAGAGGTTAAGTCGGCTTTGCTGCTGGCGTTGAAAAGCGAGAACGATGATCAGAAGAATCACACAGAATCCACACAGCCAGTTAGTCAGATTTGTTTTCATGCTTGTTCGGATTTAATATTTGGGCTGAAACTTCTTGCGCTAGTGAAACGGCTTTTCACTTGTTGGCCACTTCCGGCAACCACAATTTTAGATTGGCCACACGCTCGGCATCGGGCGGGTGGGTCCTGCAGTATTCTGCAATCTTGCTTACGACAGGGGAATTCGTGTTGGACTGCAAAGCTGCCATGCGTTCCCACAAATCAATCGCTGCTTGTGGTCGAAAGCCCGCTTTCGACATCACGATCAGGCCGATGTGGTCTGCTTCAACCTCCTGTTCACGCTTATGCGGTAATATCATGGTCAATAGGGTGGCTTTATCTAAACCTCGCATGAGGTTCGTGACTGATTCCTTCTGGAGGTGCTTTTGGTGTTCCGCCCAATCGGCGATAAAATTCGCCCCAGTCAAAGCCTTTTGACGCAGGACCTCTCGTGTCATAGTCTCACCCCCATGTCGCGCCAGCGCGTGTCCGATTTCATGCGCAATTACAAACGAAAATTCGTCATCGTCCCGGACAATCGGCAGGACTCCCGAATTAACCCCAATCTTCCCGCCGGGGCAGCAAAATGCGTTGAAATTGCTGTTCGCAACCATCCGGAATTCAAAAGAGCACCGGGGGATATTGCTCAAAGTGTTCGCAGCCGCGACCAGACGAAAGGCGATATTTGTCAGCCTTTCTTGTGCTTTGGCTAAATCTGGAGGAATTGAATTCGTTGCCGTCTGCATCCAGATATGGTCTCCGACGTTATTTTCCTGCTCCGTGGAGAATAGATTGAATTGTGTGCGTTTTACCAAAGGCACTTCTGGAAAAAACTGCGGGTAGTTTGTCCTGGCTTTAGCTAGAACCTCCTGTTGAAAGCTTTTGAAAATTGCCGCCCAACGATTTGTAGTCTCGGCTTGAGCATTGCTAAGTGCGATTGCGATGAACAAGCCCGCAACAAGCCAAGGGGAACTTCGCTGCGCTCGGCGGTGAACAAAGGGGGCGCGCAGTGAGCGTGGCCCTGTAGATTTATTCTTTATCGTGCCATTAGTCATCCGTCACCTCATTCCGGGGCAGATTAGCCAATTCGCAATTCTCGTCAAGCCTGATTTTCGTTTGAATTGGGAAAGGCTGGGGACAGCGTGACCCCCTGGCGCCGGGCGAGCGAACCGTGGTCAAATGGCAAGTGATTTGCCTTCGTCCGGTGGCGATGCTAACCAGTGCGGCGACATGAATCATGTGTCACGACGTTCCCCCCGGCTTTGTCGGCCGGGGTTTCCCCTTCGGGTGCGCTTGGGCGGCCGGGGCTTTACCCTGATTGAATTGTTGGTGGTCATTGCCATCATCGCCATCCTGGCCGCGATGTTGTTGCCCGCGCTGACCCGGGCCAAGATGCGGGCCCACCGGATCAGTTGTCTCAACAACGAGAAACAAATGGGCATCGGCAGTCAGATGTACGGCGACGACGACGACAAGAAAGCCCTCACCGGCACGGTCAACTATGCGGACGACGATATGAACTGGCTCTTTCCCCAATACGTTTCCAATCTCAAATCCTTCATTTGCCCGTCCACCCGCAACACCATCCGGAATACCCGGGCGGCGGCGTACAGCGTCGGCCCGTACTGGCCGCCCGGGGTGGACGGAGTCCCGTCCGCTTACCAGGACCGGTTGCATGGGAACACATTTTACGTGCCCGACCTGTTGAACAACGCCCCCGGCCGGCTGGGCACCAACGGGCACAGCTACGAAGTGGCCGGGTTCTTTGCGGGCCAGAACGGCAGCAGCACGGCCAACGGCGTCAACGAACGCAAAACCCAGAACACCGTCGCCTCGCACATTTACCGCACGCCGCAGATCGGCAACCGCTATAACTTCCTCGGCCAACGCGCCAGTCCCGCGGATGTCTGGATCATTTACGACGAGGACGACCCCGGCGGGAACGATCGTCCCCATCAAGATTTCCCCGATCCCGGCGACAATCACGGCGCCGAGGGCGCCAATGTCGTCTTCGGCGACGGCCATGCGGAATGGGTGCCGCAAAAGCTGTATGTGGGCCGGTTCATCCGGGGCACGGACGAAGCCCACGCGCTGGCCGGCACCCGGTGAAATCCCGGAACGATCCTCCGCCTGTTGGGCTCGATTCGCCGCCGTGCGTTTCCGGGAGGAAATGCGCGCCGCGAACGGAACAAAGGCGGATGAAACGCTGCTTGCGATGGTTTGAATCCCTCCGCTAATGTCTCCCGGCCTATGACTTTCGATCAAATTCAAGCGGCCCGCGCGCGTCTGCAGGGCCAGGCTCACGTCACGCCGGTGATGACGTCGCGCCTGCTCGACGCCCGGTGCGGCGCGCCCGTTTTTTTGAAATGCGAGAATTTTCAACGCATCGGCGCGGTCAAATTCCGGGGCGCGTTCAACGCCCTCTCCCAGCTTTCCGAAGAACAGAAGCGCCGGGGCGTGGTCGCCTTTTCCTCGGGCAATCACGCGCAGGCCGTGGCCCGGGTCGGGCAATTGCTGGGCGTGAAAACCACCGTTGTCATGCCGCACACCGCGCCGGTCACGAAGCGGCAGGCCGCGGAAGGGTATGGCGCGACCGTGGTGGGCTGCGAGGCCCGGGACCGGGAAGCCGTGGCCGCGCGGTTGCAACAGGAGCAGGGCAGTGTGTTTGTGCCGCCGTTTGATCATCCGGACATCATCGCCGGGCAGGGCACCACGACCGTCGAGTTCCTCGAACAAGCCGGTCCGTTTGACGCGTTGCTCGCCCCGGTCGGCGGCGGCGGATTGATCAGTGGCACGGCGCTGGCCGCCAAACATCTTTGTCCCTCATGCCGCGTGATTGGCGTGGAACCGGCCTTGGGCGACGACGCCACCCGTTCGTTCCGCACCCGCACGTTGCAGACGGTGGAGAACTGCCTCTCCATTGCCGACGGCACCCGCACGCGTTCGCTCGGCAAACTCACCTTCCCGATCATCCTGCAGCACGTGGACGATTTCTGCACCGTCTCGGAAGAAGCGATCATGGCGGCGGTGCGTTTCCTCTTTTATCACCTGAAACTGGTGGTTGAACCGAGCGCCGCGCTGGGGGTGGCGGCGTTGCTCAGCGGCGCGGGGCGGGGCGGGGGACGAACCGGCGTGATCTTGAGCGGCGGCAATGTGGACGGCCCCACCATGATCCGGATTCTCTCGGCCTCCTGACCAATTTCTCGGCCACCCCCGCACTTCACCGCGCGCCAAGACGGCGGGGCGGGGTCGCTTCAAGAGAGGGGGAGATCATCCGGCGGTTGTTTCCCACGGTCCGGGTAAATTGGCATTGGCGCCGCGGAAGGTCTCTTGTTAGCGTCATCGCATTAGCGAAGAGGACCAACGTATGAGCGCAACACGACAACCAAACAACTTCCCCAAACTGCACAACGCCATGTGGCCCGGCCTCGTTGGCAAGGGCGGCCCCGGCGCCGAACCCGGCATTGACCTCGACACCATGCTCGACCTGACCGCCCAGGCGGAGGTCAACGGCGTCAAGTTCGATGGCGTGGATTTGTTCCTCGCCGACCCGCACGTGAGCATTGATCTCGGCGACGACGGCATCAAGGCGCTCGCGGATAAAATCCAGCGCAAAGGGTTTGTCGTGGGGTCGGTGGTGGCCCCGGTCTGGCCGCCGACCGGCGGATCGGCCATGGGCGGCGAGGAAGACCGCCGCAAGTTTGTGACGGCCGTGCGCAAGGCTTGTCGTATCGCCCGGCAACTGCGCGCCGGCGGGGTGCGACCGTACGGCGTGGTCCGCATTGACACCGCCGGCAGTGTGACGGAGTGGGATCAGGACCCCAAGGGCAACACCAAGAAAATCATCGCCACCTTCAAGGAAGCCGCTAAGGTGGCCATAGACCACGGCGAACGGCTTGCAGGCGAAGGCGAAATTTGCTGGGGCGGCATGCATTCGTGGAAATACATGCTGCAATTGCTCGAGGGGGTGAACCAGCCGAAGTATTTCGGGTTCCAAGCGGACATGGCCCACACGCTGCTTTATGTCCTGGGCTACAACGCGCCGGAACATCGCCTCGTCCCGGCCCGATTCCATTGGCAGCCGGACCTGTTCCACGCCGCGATGAAAAAGCTTACCAAGGCGTTGCGTCCCTGGACGATTGATTTCCACGTCGCGCAAAACGACGCCACCGTGAAAGGCAGCGGGTCGCACGACAAGACCGGCAAACATTGCCTGGCCACCGATCCGAACGGCAAACTAAACATCGCCCGCGACGCCGGCTACTGGCTGCGCGACGATGCCGGCAAGGTAATAAAGAAGTGCAAGCACATCTGCTGGGACGGCTGCATGTTCCCCAACGAGGTGATGATGAAACCCGACACGTGGAACAACATCCTCGCCGCGATGATTCAGGTGCGCGAAAACCACGGTTGGCGGGCCTGAAATCCGGAGAGGACTCGAGCCGGAAGAATTGGCGAGGCCGTCGGCGCGGAGTCGCTTTTATCCCTCCGGGGCAGGGGACGCTAGCGCCAGACTCAGGCTGACATGTTCGGTGGAGAGAAAGGGATCGCGGGGCGCAATTTTCGTGGCGCCCATTCAATCGAAGTGTCGCGCCGGTTTTAGCTTGGCGTTGACGACGCGCCAAGCCCCTCCCGCAACTGCTCCAGCGCGGCTTTTGCATCGCCCAGCACGAGGATGGTCTTGGCGTTGGTGTAGAGTGAATTGGCGACGCCGGAGTAACCCGGATTGGCGTCCAAGTTGCACACCACCACCTGCTTCGCCGCGCGCGCCTCGAGAATTGGCATGCCGGAGATGGGTGTGCCCTCCACCTCAACCGCCGCGGGATTGACCACGTCGCAAGCGCCCACCACCAAAGCCAGGTCTGTTTTCTCGAAATCGGCGTTGATGTCGGGTAAATCGAACAAGAGATCGGCGTCAATTTCGGCTTCCGCCAAGAGCACATGCATGTGTCCGGGCATGCGGCCGGCAATGGGGTGGATGGCAAAGCGCAGTTGCCGGCCCATGGCCCGCAGTTTCTCGGTCAGATGCGCCAGCTCAAACTGGGCTTGCGCCAAGGCCATGCCGTAGCCGGGAATGATGATGATGGATTGCGCCGCGCGCAGGGCCGCCAGCGCGCGCTCCAACGGGGGTTGCCCGGCTTCCTCCGCACTCGGCTCCGCGGGTTTCTCCGCCGCGGGAGGGGGAAGCGCCTCGGCCACAGCCGGCGGCGCGGGTGCGGCGGGGCTGGCGGCCGGGGGCTGCGGCGCCGGCATCAACACCAGCCGCAGACTGCGGTTCATCGCCCGGCACATGGCATAGGTCAGGATGGACCCCGAGGCCGCGACCGTGGCCCCGCAGGCGATGAGCAGACGATTCTGAATGATGATGCCGCAGAAGGCAGCCGCCAGACCCGCCGTGGCATTGAGAAAGGAAATCAACACCGGCATGTCGGCGCCGCCAATCCGCAGCGCAAACACCACGCCCAGCGCCACCGCCACCAGGATCAGCGCCAGCGAACCGTAGAGTAAAGCCGGCGCCGCGGCTTGCAGCACCAGCGCGCCCAGCGCGAGGATGGCCACCAGCAGCGTCGTTTGAATTACGGCATGGCGGGGCAAGAGCACCGGCGTTTGGCGTAACACGCCGGCCAACTTGCCACTGGCAATCAGGCTGCCGCTAAAGGTGGCCGCCCCGACAGTTATGCCCAGAAGCCCCGCCACCTGCCCCGTCACCGGCAGCGTCGCCCCAGCGCGGTTTAGTTCCACCAAGGAGGTCAGAAAAGCTGCGATGCCTCCCATCCCATGCTGAAAGGCAATCATCGCCGGCATCTGGATCATCTTGGTCCGCATTGCGACGACGACCCCGGCCGCGCCTCCGGCCAGCAAGGCCAGAATCACCACCGCTGGATCGCGCAGCGGATTGACCAGCAGCACCGCGATCAAGGCGCCCGCCAGGGCCAGCGCCGCGGCAAGATTCCCGGCCCGCGCCGTGCGGGGCGCGCGGAAGAGGGCGACCCCGAAGAGCAGGATCGCGATGATTCCGAAGTCCAGCAGCAGACGCCAATGGCTATTCATGATGGCGGCGGAACATCTTCAGCATGCGATCGGTGATGGTGAAACCGCCGATCGCGTTAAAGGCCGCGGTGGCAATCGCCAAAGCCCCGAGCACTTTTTCCAGTGGGTTGGTTTCGGCGCTAAATAGAAGGATGCCGCCGAGAATGGTCACCGCCGAAATGGCGTTGGTCATTGACATCAACGGTGTGTGCAGGCGCGTCGGGACCTTGGAAATGAGCAGATAACTCACCACAAACGCCCCCGCGAACACCGCCGCCATGAACAAAAACTGGCCCATACCTCTCTCCCGCGTTTACCGGGCCGTCGCCCCGCCTTCGCCCATGGCTTTCAGCGTTCCGGCGTGGAGCACCCGCCCTTGATGGGTAACCATGGAATGGCGCACGATCTCGTCCTCCAGATCAGGTTTCCCGGGGCCGTTCTTGAACAGGTTGCGGATGTAATTGAGCACGTTACGCGCATACAGCCAGCTCGCATGCACCGCCATGTAACCCGGGATGTTCCAGATCCCGACCAGATGCACCCCGTGCTTGACGGTTTCGGTGCCCGCCTCGGTGACGGCGCAATTGCCCCCCTGGTCAATGGCCACATCCACCACCACAGAGCCGGGTTTCATTTCCCGCAGCATTTCGTCAGTGATCAGCACCGGGGCCACCTCGCCCGGCACCAGCGCGCTGAGGATGGCGATGTCCGTTTCCCGCAACAGCGGCGTCAGCGCTTCCCGTTCTTTCATCAGCCACTCGGGCGGCAGCGCGCGGGCGTAGCCGCCCTGGCCGGTGGCCAAATCCGGGGGCGTCTCAAAGCCCACCACCTTGGCGCCCAGGCTGGTGGCCGACTTGCGCGCCTCCTCCCTGATATCCACTGCCGCGACCGTCCCGCCCAGGCGTTTGGCAGTGGCGACCGCCTGCAGACCCACGACGCCAATCCCGACGATCAGAAACCGCGCCGGCTTGATAGTCCCGATGGCGGTGCCGATCATCGGCACGAACTTGGCGTAGCGATTGGCCGCGATGAGCACCGATTTGTACCCCGTCACCGTGCTCATGGAGGTCAGCGCGTCCATCGGTTGCGCGCGCGAAATTCGCGGAATGTCATCCATCGTCAAGGCGGTGATTTGGCGCGCGGCGAGTTGTTTGACCATGGTGTGGTTGGGCTGTGCGGCCGGATGCAGAAACGACACCAACAGCGCCCCCGGCCGCATCATTTCCACCTCGTCCCGGCCGCTGGCGTGGTCGCGCCAGGGTTGCTTGACTTTTACGATGACTTCGGCGGCGCCATACAAGCTCGCCGCGTCCGGCGCCAGGCGCGCCCCGGCCTGCTGATATTCCTCATCGCTGACCAGCACGCCGGCGCCGGCGCCCGCCTGAACCAGCACGTCGAAGCCCAACTCACGGTAGGCGGCTACCGTCTCCGGCAGCGCGGCCACCCGCAGTTCGTTGTCTAAAATCTCTTTGGGAATTCCGAGGATCATCTGATGCCTTCTTAAATCGTGGCCCCTGAACTAACGGCCCGGGCTGCCCCGCCCCGGCCGCCACCGCGCCCGCCACTTGGGTCCGGCGGGGTGTCATTGCCGTCATACACTGCCATTCGCCGCCGATTAGTATCGCCCGCTTTGGCAAAGTCAATCCTTTTCAGGCCAGGTGCGTTTGATGGGTGGCCTCGGTGTTTCCGGGGTCTCGAAAAGGATTCGGTTGGCTGAAGTTTTTTGTGTCACGACTCTTTGAGAATGTCCCCTTTGGGACTCGCTAAAAATGTCCCCTTGGGGCGGCAGTTGCGGTAACCACTGCCGCCACGATGGGCACATTAACGATGAGTGCGAAAGAGCGGCGAACTGGCGCCGCGCGTTAGCCCGAATATTTCATCAGAGCGGGGCGAGGCGGATTTATGGGGCAAAGCGGAAGTGGATTGGCTTTGAAGCCTCGAAAAGGCTGATTTTTTCCCTACGTGGGCACAGTCCCCCTTACCCCCGTGGTTGATCGGCGTGCCGGGGACAGCACTCCCGAAGGTTCAGCCGCTGCCCAAGGCGCGGAACACCTGGCCGAAGATGTTCTGATACGGATAGGCGCTGGAGAGCCGCAGTTGCACCCGCCGCGTGTTGCGCAACACCACCGCGCCAATCTTCAAGAGTTTCAACCGGATCGTGCCCGCTTGCGCCCGCGCCAGTTCCGTCCCCGCCAAACCCAGCGCCCGCAACCGCTCCAGCAGCACATACCCGCAACTGCTCAAGAGCAGCCGGAACTGATTGGCCCACCAACCACAGCAACTGGTCCGGTCGGCAAACAATCCCAATTGCTGTTCCTTGATCCGGTTTTCCATCTCGCCCCGGGCGCAATACACTTCGTCGTAGAGGGTCTGCGCTGCCCCTGCAAGATTGGTCACCACAAAACGCGGGTTGCTCCCTTGGTCGGTGTGCTCGGCCTTGACCAACACCCGCCGCGCCTTGTCCCAGGTGTCGGCGGCATAATGGACTTCACCAAAGCGCCGTTGCTTCGCCTGGGTTTGCAGGAACGCCTGTTCCGATTGCTCAATCAAACCCCGCGCCAGTGCCTGCACCCGCGCGTTTTGGGCCAGACCAACCAGGTAATGCACATGGTTTTGTTCGCACCAGCGTAACAGGCGCCAGCGGCAAAAGCCCGCATCGCCGCGGAAAATGATCTTCACGTGCGGCCAGGCTTGGCGGAGGCGTTGGACCAACAGCTTCAACACCGCCCAGGCGTGATGGGCCGCCCCCACATTGCCCGGACGCAAATACGACACCAGCAATTGCTCACCGCAAAACACGTAGAGGGGCAGGAAACAATAATCCCCGTAGTAGCCATGGAAGAACGCGCCGGCCTGCCGGCCATGCACCCGGTCGTCGGTTGTGTCAAAATCCAGAATCAACTCGGTGGGTGGAGTGGCAAACGAAGCGATGAACTGATGGACCAACACCGCATGCACCGCCCAGGCGACCTGCCGGTCGGCGCGATTTTCCAGCCGGCACAACGTGGGGCTGGAAGCCAGTGCGCGGTCGCGCTCCACAGCGGTTTGCCAGGCCAGATCATGCCGTAACGTGTCGTGATCATTGAGGTCTTCGTAACCGGCAGCCAGGCCGTAGAGGCGCTGGCGGATCAGCGCCAGCAGCGGATGCTTGATCCGGCCGGGCGCGCGCGGATCGGGCAGCACTTGGGCCAGTGCCTTGGTCAAGCCAATCCGCCGGTCGGTCTGGCGCAGCAGCGCGATGCCGCCGTCGCTGGTCACGTTCCCGCCAGTGAAACTGGCTTGGACGGCGCGCTTTTTTACCGCTGGAAAAGCGAAGACTTCCGAGTTACAAACTGTTCCCGTCGCAGCGATGTGGTTTTCTGTCATTTAACCCAATAGACATTGGGCCGAAACTTCCGTTGCGACTTTTTTAGTGAAGTTTTCGGGTTAGGTGAGGATCTCTGGTCGGCCTCCGCTCCGCTCCGGCCTCCCAGCGTCCCCACCCGACGCACGGAGAACAACAACAGAGCCAGGGGACATTATCTCCCGAGTTCTTAGCCGGAACGATGCAGTTGATCCAGGTGGAACGGCCAAGCTGGCCGTTCTGGGCGGCAACCTGCCGCCCAGCCGAGCGCACGGAGATCGCACACCATTGGGTTCGCACTCTTTGCGTTCGGCTGTCGGGCTGGTAGCCCGACAGAACGGGCCAGTGGCCCGTTCCACCCAAACTCCAATCGAATCGTTCCGGGTTAGGAGGACATTCCTGAAGAGTTTTGACAGGCTGAAGTTTTTTGTGCCCTTTGCGGGTCATCGTGATTACACTGTTCCAACCTATGGCTAAAAAACCTCTTCGCATCGGCATGATCGGCTGCGGCTTCATGGGTCGGGCCCACAGCAACGCCTACCGCAAGGTCGGCAACTTCTTCGACCTCGAACACGAGTGCGTCCTGCAAGCCGCCTGCGCGCGGAACAAGAGGAACGTCACCGCCTTTGCCGCCCAATGGGGCTACGCCTCGGTGGAAACCGACTGGCGCCAACTCCTCGCGCGCGACGACATTGATCTGGTGGACATCTGCGTGCCGAACGATCTGCACGCGGTCATCGCCACCGCCGCCGCCAAGGCCGGCAAGATGATTCTGTGCGAAAAACCGCTCGCGATGAACGGGTCGCAGGGACGGCAAATGGTCGCCGCCGTCGAGAAGGCCCGGGTGCCGAACATGGTGTGGTATAATTACCGTCGTCTGCCCGCCGTCACGCTCGCCAAACAGCTCATTGACGAGGGCAAGCTGGGCCGGATTTTCCATTATCGCGCCAAGTTCCTCCAGGATTGGACCATCAGTCCCGAACTGCCGCAAGGCGGCACCGGCTTGTGGCGGTTGGACGTGAAGGCCGCCGGCAGCGGGGTCACCGGAGATCTGCTCGCGCATTGTATTGACACGGCACTTTGGCTCAACGGCCGCATCGAAAAGGTCAGCGCCATGACCGAGACGTTTATCAAGACGCGCAAACACAACCTCACCGGCAAACTCGCGAAGGTGGGGATTGACGATGCATGCGCGTTCCTGGCGCGGTTTGGCAACGGTTCGCTCGCCACGTTCGAATCCACGCGCTACGCCCGCGGCCACAAGGCGTTGTACACCTTTGAGATCAACGGCGAGCACGCCAGCATTTTTTGGGATTTGCACGACCTGCATCGCCTGCAATACTTCGACCACCGCGATCCCAGCAACGTGCGCGGCTGGCGGAACATCCACGTCAGCGGCAGCGACCAGCCCTATCTCAAGCATTGGTGGGTGCCGGGTCTGCAAATCGGTTACGAACACAGCTTCGTCCATCAAGTGGCGGACTTCCTCAAGGGCCTCGAGACCGGCCAGCCCGCCGGACCGACCTTCCGCGACGCCTTGGAAACCCAGTTTGTTTGCGACGCCGTGCTGAAATCGGCCAAGACTCAGAAGTGGGAGAAGGTGGCGAAGTAAATCCATACTCCGGTTGCGCGGCCCAGACGGCAAACGCGCGGATGCCGCACGCTGATGCGTTTGTTGGGGCGACGGGATGTTACGCCCGATGCTTGAACAGCGAGCGTGAACTGCCGTTTTTCACCCGCGTCGGGAACTGTGATTGGCGGGCAGGTCGTTGCGGAGAGACTGGTTCTCTTCAGCCTGCGGCGCGCGCTAAAAACGGGATGGCCGCAGGCGGGGGAAATGCCTACCTTCCCGCGCATGAACCGCAAGCCAAACCTAACCATTCGAGGCGCCGACCAGATTACCAACCGCACACTGTTTCACTGGAGATCACGCGGACACCGTCTGGGCTGGGTCGGGGGATTGATGCTGGGAGCGTTGATTCTCGCCGGTTGCACCGCGTCCCGTCCGCCGGTGGCGGAGGGCGAAGATTTCACCGCCCCACCGCCAGTCACCGCCAAAGCGTGGGCCATCACCGACGGGCGCACCGGCGAATTATTGTGGGGACTGAACGCGGATGAACCCCGCAAAGCCGCCAGCACCACCAAGATGATGTGCGCTTACGTCATTCTGGAACTGGCCGCGCGGCAGCCGGACGTTTTAGATGAAGTGGTGACCTTCTCTCCGCTGGCGGACAACACGGGCGGCTCCACCGCCGGGATCAAGGCGGGTGAAAGGGTGCCGGTGCGCGAGTGTCTCTACGGCTTGCTGCTGCCCTCCGGCAATGACGCCGGTAATGCCTTGGCGGAACATTTCAATGATCGGTTTGCGCCTCCGGATGCGCGGTTAAACGCACTGGGCTTGGGACATCCGGCCTTCGCCACGCGCGCGAATTTCATTGCCGAAATGAACCGCACCGCGGGCCGTCTTGGTATGACGAACACGATTTATCGCTCCGCTTTTGGCGATGGCGGGACGCCCGACGACCGCACCATAACCGCACGTGACCTGACCCGGCTGGCTTGGCGGGCCATGCAGAATCCGCTCTTCCGACATTATGTGGCCACCGAACGCCATGAATGCCAAGTGCGCACGCCCGAGGGCGGTACGCGACCCGCCGCCTGGACGAATACGAATCATTTACTGACCCTTCACGCTGGGTACGACGGCATCAAGACCGGCACCACGACGCAGGCCGGCGCGTGCCTGGTATCGAGCGGACGCCGGGGCAACGACCACCTGCTGGTGGCGGTGCTGGGATCGGAATCCGGCAACGGACGGTTTGTGGATACGCGCAATCTGTATCGCTGGGCTTGGCAGCGTCGCGGGCATCGTTGACCGACACCGCTTGTATCTACCTTTCCGTCTATCCTTGTCAGGGATGATGGATTGGAGAAGATGGGACTGTCCTGCCGCCTGCAGGCGGCAGGACCGTGGCGCGGATGAGTTCGTTACCCTCTGGCACAGGCTTTTGGCCCAGTGCGTGGGGAGCCGGAACCGTTCGCGCTGGAGTCCTAAACTCGAACCGTTGATGGAGCGGCCCACTCCGGCCAGCTCGGATTGGCAAGAAGGAGCTAGAACACCATGACCACGATCTACACAGGCTTGGATATTGCCAAGCTCAACCTGCAACTGCACCTCC
>Ga0255346_1004143_pt1 | contig 16196 bp, 15 predicted proteins | sample wastewater_treat_FD_194410 | JGI IMG/M metagenome (GOLD analysis project Ga0255346, IMG submission 194410) | Wastewater microbial communities from Lulu Island WWTP, Vancouver, Canada - plant22 | ecosystem: Engineered > WWTP > Wastewater > Unclassified | place: Canada: Vancouver, British Columbia... | reverse complement strand
GCCTTTGGCGGTACCCCTCTTATCTTAAGAGGGGAGTCGGATCACACTTGCCATATAACCGTCCCCTTAAGATAAGGGGACAAGTGCTGTCGTCAGGCAGCACAGGGGTTATGATATTCCTCCACTTCCGACTTCTTCACTTCTTTCTTAAATTCTCAATTGTCAATTATCAATTATCCATTATTTTCCCGACCTCATCTCATCATCGGGGCACCCGATCTGCGCAAAGAGCGTGCCGCCGGGATTATGATATTCCACCACTTCCGACTTCTTCACTTCTTTCTTAAATTCTTAAATTCTCAATTGTCAATTATACATTATACATTTTTTTTTGCATCAAGGCAAAAAAAGTATGTGGGGTTTGGGGCAACGCCACAAGAGTCAATGGATAATTGATAATGCACAATGTACAATTGATTGATTTGATGATTTATCGATTTACTGATGAATTCCGATAAACTGAGGACTTCGCGTCTTTGCGCCTTCGTGGCGAATAAAAGTTCTGCCTTCCAGGCAGGTTTCTGACGACGATTCATGCCGCAGAATTTATTCTGCGGTTATGAAAACTCGGCTTTTCAAGCCCAAAAAAATTTCAATTCACTGGCTCACTTTTGCCTGAAAGGCAATAACCTTCATAACCGCAGGTCACGACCTGCGGACAAAGACGCCCCTACCATTGCTGCCTGAAAGGCAGAACTCTTGCCGTTGTACAAATGAATATCCACGCCGGCAGAAAAAATAACAAACAAAACGAAAATTCGTAATTTGAAATTCTTATTTCTCCACTTCCCATTTCTCTATTTCTTTGTAATTAGCAATTCTCAATTTATAATTCCCATTTCTAACTTCTAAATTTCTCTTTACTTCTTTTAATATATCAAGTCCGTTAACCTTGGGCAGCCGTACATCCAATATCAATAAGTCAATTTTCTCCGTTTCCGGAATTTTCTGAGCCTCATCCCATGTATTTGCTTCAAAGGATTTATAACCCGAATGTTGGAAAAACTCATTCAGTTCCTCCGTAAAAGGTTTTTCGTCGTCTAAAATAAGTACTTTTAATTGATCTGAACGGAATACTTCTTGTCCGAACCTTACGTTTGCTGTCATAATCGATGCATATTAAATCCTAAATCCAAAGAATCAATATAAACTTTCATTATCCGGCTCGCGGAACGAGGACGATGCCGTATTCGTCTTCTATAAACCGGAAATAGGAATACAACCGGTAGTTGAGTTCGAGGCCGTAATCGATGTGGGGATCATAGTCGATATACGTTTCGTAAAAACTACCGTAGCGCAACGGGTTGTTGTGGCGGTGATTCCATTCGGTCACGTACTGTTGGTTCCAGGTTTCGTAATATTGCTGCGAGTAAAAAGTCGCAGGAGGTTGGGTAGCCAGCCACGATTCGAATTTCGGATCGAGCACGATCAGTTCGTATTCCACCGAGTCTTTTTCTTCTTCGGCGTTGTTTTTCACCAGTTTTACGTTGGGCGGCTGTTGTGCCGGGCTTGTGGCTTTTCTGGCCGTTTTGCAGCCGGTTAAGGAAACCCCCACGATTAAGGTCAGCAAGAGAGCGGCTTTAATGAAGCCGGAGATTCTTATTTTTCCGATTATTTTGTTCGTTATCATGGTTTGTATTGCTTTGATTGCTGTCTTTGCTTTTCCTTACTCGATTTGATTATCATCTCAGACCGTCGGTTTTTTGCTTAATTTCCATGCCATATACACTTCCGAGACACCATAGATCAGCAAAAATATGCCGATGAAGATGAGAATGGTCTCGGCGCCGGTGAAAGGGTTGGTAAACAGGATGATTCCTGCAATGATCATCAGCATCGAAATAGCGAAATAAATCCACGACCAGCCGTAATCGCGTCGGATGCTCAATGTGCCGATGAGTTGAATGATGCCGATCAACAGAAATCCGATGCCCATGACAATGACAAAAATATTGACCATTGTTGTCGGCAACAGTACAAACAGCAATCCGAAAATGAGATTGAATACGGCATCGGCCATGAGGATGTTCTTAGAGCTTTTTTCTTCACTGCGAATAGAAAAAACAAGAGAAATCAATCCGCTGATCAAAATCAGTATCCCCATGCAGATAATGAAACTCCGTAAGGTAATATCCGGCATAAAAACAGCCAATCCGCCAATAATCAGGGCAATAATACCTCTGATAAGCGATCCTTGTGATGAGGTAATCAGATGATGTTTCATAGAATTATTTATTAAATGGTTATTGAGGTCTATTTCTACAGAGATATTGTTCAAATATACATGATAATTTCCGATTTACACATAGCTTGAGAAAAAAAATTCGGCTCTATGTGAAATAGTGTGGGTAGATAAAAATTGAGGTTGCCTCATGAATTACGGATAACCCGTTCCCTCCCTCATTTCTTTTCTCATTAACCATTCTCCGGTACTTTCCCGACCTCATCTCCTCATCGGGGCCCCGATCTGCGCAGCGAGCGTGCCGCCGGGCAGCACAGGGGTTATGAATTCCTCCACTCCCGACTTCTTCACTTCTCCTATATTATCCATTATTATTTGTCAATTGTCAATTAATTCATAACACCTCCCCGCCTTCGGCGGTACCCCTCTTATCTTAAGAGGGGAGCTGGATCACACTTGCCATATAACAGTCCCCTTAAGATAAGGGGACAAGCGCTGCCGTCAGGCAGTGCAGGGGTTATGATCTTTTTGACTTCTAACTTCTCTATTTCTTGTTAATTCTCAATTGTCAATTATTCATTACATCATAACACCTCCCCGCCTTCGGCGGTACCCCTCTTATCTTAAGAGGGGAGCTGGATCACACTTGCCATATAACTGTCCCCTTAAGATAAGGGGAAGGGGACAAGTGTTGCCGTCAGGCAGCACAGGGGTTATGATATTTTCCACTTCCGACTTCTAACTTCTAACTTCTGACTTCTAACTTCTAACTTCTCCACTTCTTCCAAATTCTCAATTGTTCGAAAGGGACTATCGTCGTATTTGCGTCGTACATGGTTCGAATAAAATTTAAGCCGTATTTTGTTCTTTTTGTTCGATCGATTGCACGTTTTTCTATCATTCCGAAATTACCTTTTTAGCCTCTTCGCATTTGAATATTCACTTGCAAAAATCGTCAAAATATCGGGTAATATGTTCGTGCAGATGAACGCGGTCGTATCCCATCATGTTGTGCCCGTGACCGGGATAGACGAAGTAATCGGGATGCGTGCCGTTTTGGATGCACGATTTCAGAAACTGCAGGCTGTTTTGCCAAACAACGGTAGGATCTTCATCGCCATGAATAATCAATAGACGCGATTTCAGTTGGTCGGCTTTATTGAGCAGGCTGCTTTCGCGATATCCGTCAGGATTTTCTTGCGGCGTGTCCATATAGCGTTCGCCGTACATCACTTCGTAATATTTCCAATCGATCACCGGTCCGCCGGCAACACCTGCCTTGAACACATCGGGATTGCGCAGCAGCATGTTGATCGTCATGAATCCGCCGAAGCTCCAGCCGTGAATGCCCAGTCGATTAGTGTCCACATAAGGCAGCGATTTCAGAAATTCCACCCCTTTCATCTGATCTTCGGCTTCCTCTACGCCCAAATGTCGGAAAGTTGCTTTTTCGAATTCGTCGCCACGATAGGAAGTGCCCCGATTGTCCATCACAAAAACCAGATAGCCCCGTTGTGCCATATACATTTCCCATCCGCCCGATCCGTATCGCCATCGGTTTTGAACCATTTGCGAATGTGGCCCGCCGTACACATAAATGATGGTGGGATATTTTTTCGACGGATCGAAATCGTAAGGCTTGACAAGGCGGTAATACAGGTCGGTTTCGTTGTCGGCAGCTTTAATTGTTCCGGACTTTACCGTAGGGATGTTGTAGTCTTGAAAAGGATTTTTAACCGAATTCAGTAATGTAGTCTTGCTGTTTTTAATATCGATCAAGGCAATCTTTCCGGGATTGTTGCTTGACGAAAACCGGTCGATGAGATATTTCCCCGAAATGCTGATTGTGCCACTGTGCATTCCCGATTCGGTCGTCAATTGTTGCATTTGACCGCTGTTCAGATGGATGGCGTATAAATGGCGATCCATCGGAGTGGGGCGGGTAGATTCGAAAAACAGATTTTCCCCTTTTGCATCAAAACCTGTTACCTCGGTAACTTCCCATTCGCCATGAGTGAGTTGTTTGAGCAATTTGCCCGAAATATCATAGAGGTAGAGGTGGTTGTATCCGTCGCGTCGGCTTTGCCATACGAAACGGTCGGGATGATTTGGTACAAACATCACCGGATGTTGTGGTTCCACATATCGCGAATCTGTTTCTTCGAAAAGCGTTTTGTCGAAATCGCCTGTCGTTGCATTATAGCGGTTGAGTTGCAGGTGATTTTGTTCGCGATTGAGTTCCGCCACATAGATGAATTGCTCGTCGGGGCTCCACGCGACATTTGTCAGATAGTGATCTTTTGGGCCGCGCGTTTTCAGATATACGGTGGTTTGAGTATTTGGGTCGAAAACGCCGATAGTAACTTCGTGGCTCGTCATGCCGGCCATCGGATATTTAATGTTTTTGAGTTGGGCGATGCGTGCCGAAATATCCACCAGCGGGTAATCGGTAATCATGGTTTCGTCCATGCGATAGAAGGCAAGTTTGTTGCCTTTTGGCGACCAGAAAATGCCCCCGTCGATGCCAAATTCGTTGCGATGCACGGCTTGGCCGTAAACGATGCCTTTGTCGGTTTCGTTGGAGACGGCTGTTTGTTTGCCCGCACGATCGAGCACATACAGATTGTTGTCGATGGTGAAGGCCAAAAACGTGTTGCAAGGCGAAAGTTGATGATTTTCGCTCTTTTCGGGAAAGGTAAAAAAACCGACCGCCTTTTTGTCTTTCAGGTCATACAGTCCTATGCCTTTCGATCCGTAGAAGGTAACAATCTGCTCCTGCGTTTCGGGAAAGTTTACGTGGTATATCTCTCCATGTTGTTCTTTGGGAAGTGTCTGCTGAAGATAACCGTAAGAGAAAAGGAATGTTTGTTTACCCGGTTTTTGTGGATTTTCCGTCACCCACACCGAATCGTTTTTGATGGAAATCAGTTTGTCTCCTTGCCATTGATAGTGCATCGGGAGGCGAGGGTAAAAGTTATAAAAATCTTTTCCACCGGGAATTAATTCTTCGAGGGTGAATTGTTTTGTCTCTTGTGCGTTTACGTTTGAAGTGGCGAGCAAAAGAATTGTCGCCCAAACGAGATAGTTGCAGATACTTTTCATTGTGTTGTATGAATTATCGGTAGTATGGATGTCTATCAGAATGACAGGTTTTTGAGTCTTTCGACGGTTCGATTAAAATCTTCGATCATTTCGCTTACCACCTGTGCAGCCGGCACAATTTGGCGAATGCTCGAAGCAATCTGTCCGATTTCCAACTCACCTTCATCGAGATCGCCTTCGAAGATGCCTTTTTTGGCCCGTCCGTGTCCCAACAGGGTTTGCAGTTCCTCTTTCGAAGCTCCGCGATCTTCCATTTCCTTGACCTTTTCGTAAAATTCGTTTCGAATCAATCGGGTAGGGGCAATTTTTTTGAGGGCAAGCATCGTGTCGCCTTCGCTTATCGATATGCATTTTTGTTTGAATGCTTCACTCGCCGAACTCTCGACGGTGAGGGCAAAGCGTGTTCCCACCTGCACGCCTTCGGCGCCGAGTGCGAATGCGGCAGCCATAGCAGCTCCCGAACCAATGCCTCCTGCCGCGATAAGCGGCAAATCCACTGCCGAACGCACTTGCGGTACAAGTGTCATGGTGGTGGTTTCCTCGCGTCCGTTATGTCCGCCGGCTTCGAATCCTTCGGCCACTACGGCATCAACCCCCGCTTCGGCGCACTTCCGGGCAAAAAGGCTGCTCGAAACTACATGTGCAACAATTATTCCTTCCGATTTCAGCTTTGCAGTCCATGTTTTTGGATTTCCGGCAGAGGTGAAAACGATGGGAACTTTTTCGTCGATAACGATTTCGATGATTTTTTCGATTTCGGGATACATCAGCGGGATATTTACACCGAAAGGCTTGTCGGTGGCATTTTTGCATTTGCCGATGTGTTCTCTCAGTGTTTCGGGATGCATCGATCCCGCACCAATTAATCCCAAGCCTCCGGCGTTACTCACGGCCGAGGCAAGTCTCCAACCGCTGCACCACACCATTCCGCCCTGAATGATCGGATATTTTATGCGAAAGAGAGAAGTGATTCTGTTTGCAGGCATAACTGTTTTAGGGTTTATTTTTTTTGCAAATGTAGATGATAATTTTCAATCGACGTGCGGATCGGAGGATTTAATGATTTAATGATGTGGCGATAGGATAAATAACTTTTTCCCCTGAATAATCTTCATTTCTTAACGGTAGAACCCTAATTTTAGGACGAGACAATCATTTCTCACTTCGTATTCATGTCCTTTCCTCATGACAATTTTCAATCGAGAAGTTGGAAATCATTGATAATGCGATGATTTAACGGAGTGAAAACTTAATAATCTTCATTTCTTAATGGCTGAACAACCATTTTAAGCATAAAGAAATTAAGGGTTTTCCGAGTTCTTTGCCCCAAAATATCCTTTTTCGGGTTATTTTTCGTAGTTTTGTGCTCGTTTTTTACTCAACAACCACATTCGATTGATATGAACGTATTGCTTTTGGGTTCGGGAGGAAGAGAGCACGCCCTTGCGTGGAAAATCAGGCAGAGCAGGGAGCTTACGCATCTCTATATTGCACCGGGCAATGCCGGTACGGCTTCGGTGGGACAGAATGTTCCGATTTCGGTTACAGATTTTGCAGCCATCAAAAAGTTTTCGCTCGAAAACGATATCGATATGGTCGTTGTCGGCCCCGAAGATCCTTTGGTTCAAGGAATTTACGACTATTTTGCCAAAGATGAAGATATTTGCCACATTTCGGTAATCGGACCTTCGAGAAAAGGGGCGCAGTTGGAAGGAAGCAAGGATTTTGCCAAGGAGTTTATGGCTCGTCATGGCATTCCCACTGCGCGTCATCGTTCGGTCACCCTCGAAAATATCGAGGATGGCAATCGTTTTCTCGAATCGTTGTCGTCGCCTTATGTGCTCAAAGCGGATGGTTTGGCTGCCGGCAAAGGCGTACTGATTATCGACGATCTCAACGAGGCCAAGCGATTGTTGTGGGAGATGCTTATGGGAAAATTTGGCGATGCAAGTCATAAAGTGGTGATCGAGGAATTTCTTACGGGCATCGAATGCTCCGTTTTTGTGCTGACGGATGGCAAATCGTATAAAATTTTGCCTGTAGCCAAAGATTACAAACGAATTGGCGAAGGAGATACAGGCCCCAATACCGGAGGCATGGGGGCTGTTTCGCCGGTTGTTTTTGCCGACGAAGTATTTATGCAGAAAGTGGAGCAACGCATGATTATCCCTACGATTCGAGGATTGCAGAACGAAAAAATCGATTACAAAGGATTTATCTTTTTGGGCCTGATCAATGTCAAAGGTGAACCCTATGTTATCGAGTATAACTGCCGCATGGGCGATCCGGAGACGGAAGTGGTGATTCCGCGAATTAAATCGGACTTGTTGATGCTGCTGCAGGGCGTTGCTACCGAAACACTCGATCGTTGCTCGCTCGACATCGATCCCCGCCGGGCTGCGACGGTCATTTTGGCTTCGGGCGGTTACCCCGATTCCTACGAAAAGGGAAAAGTGATCACCGGATTGGATGACGTAGAAGGCAGCATTGTTTTTCATGCAGGCACGAAACGTGAAGGCGAAAATATCGTAACCGCCGGAGGGCGTGTACTTGCCATTACGTCGTTGGGCGATACAATGCAGCAGGCGCTTGCCGCCTCTTACGCGAATGCGTCTGTTATCGATTTCGATAAAAAATATTATCGCAAGGATATAGGTTTGGATTTGAGTAGATATGAGCACATTTGAGAAAAATTTCAAGACTTACGTTGTCGAAGCTCGCTTTACGGTACTCGTCGCTTCCATTGCAACACTTTTCTTTCGTTTTTTGCTTTTTTCGCAGAAAGGTATTCCCGACTATCATTTCAATGAAACAGGATTTATATGGCCTTATTTGGCTCCTTATTTCGCGAATGACTGGGTTTCGTTGATTGCATCTACGTTGAGTGTTTTTCTGATTGCGGGATTTATTTCTCAAATCAATCTCCATTTCGGCGTTATTCGAGCGCGAACCGCTTTGCCGTTTGTGTTTCCTCTCATCCTTTTTAGCGTTCATCCGATCTTCTTGATGATGAACTCTTATTATATAGGCGCTATATTTGTTTTATGGGCATTTTTTCCGTTATTGGAAACACATCAGCGTAACAATTCTCGGAATTTTGTTTTTCAGGGAACTGTTTTACTTGCATTGGCAAGTGTTTTTGAAATATATACGTTGTTTTTTATTCCTATTTGGTGGATCGGATATTCTCGAATGGGCGGATTCAATTTCAAAATGTTGTTTGCTTCGCTTTGGGGATTGATTTTGGTATATTGGATCGTATTTGCGGTTTTTGTTTTTGGCGACAATTTGCAGGGATTTATTGCTCCTTTCCTTTATTTTGCCCGGTTTGATTTCCATACTATTCCCGCATTTACTTTACCACAATGGGGTTTTATCGGTACAAGTCTGATTTTCTTGATTGCATTTCTGATAATGGATTTCAAATATATCAGGCATGACAAGGTTATCACTCAAAAAACCATTTCGTTTATATTTGTTGTTATTGGTCTGTCGCTCGTTTTTCTTGCGCTGTATGGCGAACAGTCAGTCATGTGGATTTACATCATACTTGCTTTCGAATCGCTGATCCTCTCGCATCTCTATTCCATCACAACGTCCAATCGCGAGATTTTTTCTTTTTTTGTTCTCCTTTTGATTTTGATTTACTACTATCTCGTAAACTGCCTCACCGAATTTTCTCCTTTCTAAACAAAATACTCATGTCAAGCGTTTTACGAATATAAAAGACAAACTGAAGGAGGAGATTGCTTATGAGGAGAAGATTTAAGTTGATGATAACTGCAATCATCTTATTTGCAGGTTTTCTTGCAAGTTGCGGGAGTGCACAAAACACTGCTCAAAAAGAGGCCGCTGCTGCCAAAATCAGACAGCAAATTCAGGATTTCAATTTCACGTTTAATGCCACCTATGCCTATCCGATGGGGTATAAGTCCATTTATTTAAGTCCGTATTACACCGTGAAAGTTTCGCAGGACACGGTAAAGGCGTATCTGCCCTATTACGGACGTGCTTACGTAGCTCCGATGGATCCGAGCCGGGGCGGCATCAATTTCACCAGCACCAAATTCGATTATCGGGTGAAAGAGGGGAAAAAAGACGGAAATTGGCAGGTTGAAATCAAAACAAAGGATACCGATCGAGAGATTTTGCTGAATTTCGATATCTGGGACAATGGTTCCGCAAAACTCGATGTTACCGATCCAAACCGTCAATCGATTTCGTTTCAGGGCAATATTTCGAAAGAGTAGGGATAATTTTCTTTTAACGGTAACGATGGTTGACCATTTTTCGAGAAGAGAACAAACCGTCTCTGAGCCTTATTTTCGGTAAAGCTTGGTACTGTTCGGAGTGGTATCCTCATTGTTTGTTCTACATGTAATTAACATAGTGGTTCTTCATATCGAATTAAAAAAGGCTGCCCGTTTGAGACAGCCTTTATGATGAGACATGTTTGTTGAAACAGCTTCTCGTCTTATAGCTTGTTTGATAGATCTTTCGGGAGATAAAATGTATCGTTTTTATCGATATAAACCGCAACAGATCCCAAGTTGAGTGGCTTACCATTGAGTTTGGCAACCGACGAAAATGCTTTTATCTCGAGTGTATTCTTCCCCTTGGTTACTTTCAGAATCGGAAAAGATGGGTTCGTTTTGTCTATCGAAACTTTCATGCCTGCGAATACGTCTGTGTGCTTTGCAAAGAGCTGATCTGTAAGCTCCGATAATGGTTTGTCCAATCCGCTTACTTGCTGTAGATATTTGTTTACGTCGATATTCATCACATGCCCTTTGAGGATGTCTCCCTGCGGATGATAACTCGAAAGAAGTACTTCTTCCCCCGTGTGTCCTCCGGTCGTAAACCCGAAACATGTACGGGACACGAGAATGTCCACGATATGACGAACCATGTTTTCACTCGAGCCAACTTTGGTATAATCACTTTCTTTGTAGTTTTTCGACGATAGCAATGTTTCCACTTCTTCGTCCGTGAGATCAATATCGGTGTATTTCTTGAATTCCGATTTGATGTTTGCCGGTTTGGTGTTTACAAGAATCGATTCCAAACCGTTAGCCGATAATTTATATTTTGTAACCGCAGAGAATAACTTGTCAATCGATAATTTGTCGTATCCCGGACAGCGTGAGCTTCCGATGGTGAACCCGCTGTTGCCATGATCGGATAATACGACAACGGCCGTTTCTCCATTTTGCTTTGCAAAATCCATCACTTTACCCACAGCTTCATCAAAAGCAAGGAATTCGGTAATAATGGCGATCGGATCGTTGGCGTGTGCGGCCCAATCTACCTGACTGCCCTCGACCATAAGGAAAAATCCATTTTCGTGTTTCGAAAGTACCTCGAGCGCTTTTCCCGTCATTTCGGAAAGAGAGGGAATTTTTTCGGGATTTCGATCGATGTCGTAGGGCAGCGCTTTTTTGCCGAAAAGTGCCCATATTTTGCCATTGCCTTGATAATTCAATAGTGCATTTTTATCGTCCCGGATGAGTGTAGTGCCATTATCGGCAAAATGCTGTTTGATGTCGTCAGTCAAAATTCCTGTACCGCCGCCAAACATTACATCAAGATTTTGATAAGCTATTTGTGGTGCAATTGCATTGTAATTGCCACGATCATAGTAATGTGCAGAAAAATCTGCAGGAGTAGCATGCGGAAATTCGCAGGTAACCACCAACCCGACGGCTTTTCCTTTTTCTATTTTCGAGGCTTCGAGAATAGTTGCAGCCGGTTGAAATTGTCGTTCCGGATCAACTGGATATAAATCGTTTTTGCTCACTTCGGGATGAATGGCGATGTTGCCGCTCTGCTGCAGAATACCTGTCGCATAAGCCGAACCTGTAGGAGCCGAATCCCCAATAGGAGCATTTGACGAAAAAGTGGTGACAGTGCCCGAAACAAACGGATCGATATTGAGACTTCCATTGTTTTGGGTATAAAACTTATACCATCGAGCGGCAGAATATACTCCGATGGAAGTGCCATCAGGAATCATGACGATCACGTTTTTTACCGGTTTGGGCGTTTGCCCCATTGCAAAAAAACCGAGTGCTACGGCACAAATGAGAATGCTTAATCTTTTCATAACAACAATACTTATTTAGAACGCGTAAAGATAACCATTTCTTGTTAAATTATGGTTAAGTTTTCGCAATAACCCGTTTTGTGTGTAACGAAGATAACGAGCGAATGAACGATTTTTGTTATTTTTGTTGCTTATACAATCTAAACGATAAATTAATGACTGAAACCCGAAAACCGCTCATCCTTGTGACGAATGACGACGGTTATCATGCAAAAGGAATTCAATCGCTCGTCTATTCATTGAAAGGCTTAGGCGAAATCGTAGTTTTTTCACCCGATAAATCGCAGTCGGGAATGTCGAGTGCCATCACTGTGAGTACAGCTTTGCGTTGCCGATTAGTGAAACAGGAGGAGGATTTGAAAGCATATATTTGTACCGGAACACCGGTTGACTGTGTTAAGCTTGCACTCAACGAATTTCTGGATCGAAAACCCGATTTGGTGGTATCGGGTATCAATCACGGCTCGAATGCCGGTATCAGTGTCCTGTATTCCGGCACTGTAGGTGCTGCAATCGAAGGATGTGTTTTCCAGGTACCTTCCATTGCCGTTTCACTTTGCGAGTTTCAACCCGATTCCGATTTTTCTAAGGCCGGCGAAATTGCTCGAAAAATTGCACAGAGAGTACTTATAGAAGGACTACCTTTAGGTATTTGTCTTAACGTAAATGTCCCTGCAGGCAACGTGAAAGGAATAAAAATTACTTCGCAAACACAGGGCAAATGGGTAAATGAGTATTTTAAAAGTAAAGACGGCTCAGGCCGCGATGTGTTCTGGATGACAGGAAATTTTGAAAACTGGGAAGAAGATAACGATAATTCTGATGAGTGGGCACTGGCAAATGGTTATGCTGCCGTAGTTCCTGTCAAAATAGATATGACAGCTCACGATTTCATTCCCGAATTAAAAAAATGGCAGTGGTAGTACTTTTACAGATATTCAGTATAACTAAAGGATGAAATACTATTTGATAGCCGGTGAGGCATCGGGCGATTTGCATGCATCCAATCTGATGAAATCGCTTAAAAATCTTGATGCAAATGCCGATTTTCGGTTTTTTGGAGGCGATTTGATGCAGGCTCAGGGTGGCGTGCCGGTGAAGCATTATCGCGAATTGGCTTATATGGGATTTATTCCCGTGATCACACACCTTCCGGTTATCATGAAAAACATGGAGTTGTGCAAGAAAGATATTGCCGAATTTCGTCCCGATGTAGTGATTCTTGTCGATTATCCGGGATTTAATCTGAAAATTGCCAAGTATGTTCACGATCACTTGCGAATACCGGTTCATTATTACATATCACCTAAGGTTTGGGCTTGGAAAGAGTATCGTGTGAAGTCTTTCAAAAAATATGTCGATGAAATGCTTTGCATACTGCCTTTTGAAGTGGACTTTTTTCGCGAACATAATTACCGCGTACATTATGTGGGCAATCCCACGGTAGATGCGATTGCCGGGCGTGATCATCAGAACGAAACATTTGCCGAATTTATTGAGGCTAATCGGCTCGAGAGCAAGCCCATTATTGCGTTGTTGGCGGGAAGTCGCAAACAGGAGATTTCCGGCAATCTGCCGATGATGCTTAGAGCGGTAAAAAGTTTCGAGGGCTATCAGTTTTTGGTTGCCGGAGCGCCCGGAATAGAATCGACTTTTTACGACACTTTTATCGAAAATCAACCGGTGAAAGTTTTATTTGGTCAGACATACAGAATTCTTGCTCAATCCGAAGCAGCATTGGTAACGTCGGGTACTGCCACGCTTGAAACAGCTCTGCTTAATGTGCCACAGATTGTATGTTATCGAACACCTGTTCCTCAACTCGCGTATTGGGGATTTAAACATGTACTTCACACTCCCTTTATTTCACTCGTCAATCTGATTTGTGATCGTGAAGTTGTTAAGGAATTGTTTGCCGTCCGTTTCACCGAGACAAATATCCGCCAAGAACTTCATCGCCTTCTCAATGTTCAACAATACCGCAACACAATGCTCCAAAACTATGCCGAAATGCGTCAGATTTTGGGAGATCCGGGTGCTTCGGATAGAGCTGCCCAAATCATCTTCGAAAAGATAAAAAAGGGAACAATCATCCAACCGCAATAAAACGTATATGAAATCACCGGATAACGAAAAACCTGTTTTCAAACTCAAGGAGGTAAAATTCAACGGGATCCTTTACATAAAAGAACTGGCTATCACAGAAAAGAAAACCACGGCCATTGTCGGTAAAAGTGGCAGTGGGAAAACCACCCTGTTGAAACTATTGAACAAATTGATTTCACCGAACAGCGGTACGATTTATTATCGGGATACACCATTGGAGGCCATCGATTCGGTAACCCTTCGTCGCGAAGTAGTTATGATGCCCCAAACACCGGTGATTTTTGAAGGAAATATTCGGGAAAATCTGCTGATCGGTCTTAAATTCTCGGAAAAGAAACTTCCCTCCGATGACCGGTTCATGAGTATGTTGCAGGCTGTGGGTCTCGACAAAAAACTCGACGAACCGGCACATCAATTGTCGGGAGGAGAAAAACAACGTCTTGCTCTCGCACGGGTTATGCTGATGGAACCTCTCGTTTGGTTGCTCGACGAACCGTCGTCGGCACTCGACAAAGACACGGAAGACGAGGTGATGCAAAAGGTGGTGGATTTCGGAAAAAGAAACGAGTCATCAATTATTTTTGTGACTCATTCCATATCGATGGCAGAAAAATATGCCGAAGAAATAATCGAAATAGAAAATGGAGAAATCGTTTCCATAAAACAAAATCATCATGAATAAAAGCGGAATCGTCGATATTGAACTTTGGCAGCTTATGGCAGCCTATGCATATGTGATTGTGCTCCTTGTTATCGTGCGCATAATGGGAATAAAACGCGAAAAAATCATCGTTGTGTCTTCCATCCGCATGACACTGCAACTGATTATCGCCGGTTACGTTCTCATTTATCTTTTTAATCATCCTTCCTTTTGGTTCTTGATTCTTCTTTTCTTCTTGATGGAAGGATTCGCAATAAACAACACCTTTAAAAGGGTGAAAGTGCCGTTGAACCGGGAGTTGAAAAAGATAATCGCCTATTCGCTCGGTGGGGGAACAACTATCAGTTTGATGTATTTTCTGCTCGTTGTAATTGGCAGTAACACATGGAACGATCCTCGCTACTTCATTCCTATAGCAGGCATGCTCATCGGCAATTCCATGACGGGTATATCCCTGGGAATCAACCGACTGATTGACAGCATGCGAACAGAGCACGATCGGATTGAAGGGGCGCTCATGATGGGAGCAACTCCAAAAACGGCATCGAAAGATATTGTCAATAAGGCTTTCGATGCTTCCATCCTGCCTACCATCAACTCGATGTTGGGGATGGGCATTGTTTTCCTTCCCGGAATGATGACCGGACAAATCCTTTCGGGCACTTCTCCTCTGATTGCCATCAAATACCAAATTGCCATTATGCTGGGTATTCTCGGCAGTGTGGCATTCACGGTACTGATCTTTGTTCACAGGGCATATAAAGTCTTTTTCAATAAAGACGCACAACTGCTCTTGCCCGAAGAAACAGTCACGAAAGAATAATCGCCGCTAAATCTGCGGTTTTTCAATTCGAAAATCAAAAAAAGATTTCAAGGGAAAATAGTTTTTATGAGCCATTATTTGACTTTTTTTATTTCCTTTGTGAGAATTTAATCCGAAAATAACAGCACACACATGAAAATAGGCATTCTAAGTTCAGGAGGCGATTGTCCGGGAATAAACGCAACGATCAGAGGGGTCGGGAAAACAGCCATCAATCATTATGATATGGAAGTGATTGGCATTTTGAACGGATTTACCGGTTTGCTCGAAAAAGACTTTGTTCCCTTGAGTGATAAATCGTTGTCGGGAATTTTAAATTTAGGCGGAACCATATTAGGTACAACGCGAGAGAAAACTTTCAGAAAACTTGTTTCGTCTCCCGACGAAAAAGACCGTCAGCAAATCAAAAACGCATACCATGAGTTAGGGTTGGATTGTCTTGTCTGTATAGGCGGAAACGGAACTCAACGTACTTCATGGATGCTTTCGGAAATAGGATTGAATGTAATCGGAGTCCCTAAAACCATCGATAATGATGTGTATGGAACAGATGTTACGTTTGGTTTCGATTCGGCGGTAAGTATTGCCACCGAAGCTATCGACAGATTGCATTCTACGGCAAGTTCTCATCGTCGAGTGATGGTGATCGAACTGATGGGGCATCATGCCGGATGGATTACTCTTTACGCCGGAATGGCCGGTGGAGCAGATATTATTTTGCTTCCCGAATTAGGTTATGACATGAAGGTTGTCATCGAGAAAATAAATCAACGAATGGAAGCCGGTAAGGCATATTCCATTGTTGCTGTTGCCGAAGGTATAGAAGTGCCCGGCAAAGAACGACCTGCATTATATTTTGCACGGAAAATAGAGGAGGTAACAGGGTTCGAAACACGTGAAACAGTGCTTGGATATATACAGAGGGGAGGTTCACCTACGTCCTACGACCGCAATTTGGGAACATTGTTAGGTGGTCATGCTGCCGATTTGATACATGAGCGCAAATTTGGCAGGATGGTTTCCAAAATCGATGACAAAATTACCGATGTTCCGCTAAAAGATGTCGCGGGAAAACTTCGATTGGTGTCTCCCGATACGCCACTCGTGCTGCAGGGTCAACGCATGGGGATTTCTTTTGGCATTTGAAACTGCATCAAAAAACGTTTCAAATAATGCATACCGTAAATGGATATATGCGTTTTGAAACGTTTTTCTTTAT
>Ga0255346_1004135_pt1 | contig 16232 bp, 22 predicted proteins | sample wastewater_treat_FD_194410 | JGI IMG/M metagenome (GOLD analysis project Ga0255346, IMG submission 194410) | Wastewater microbial communities from Lulu Island WWTP, Vancouver, Canada - plant22 | ecosystem: Engineered > WWTP > Wastewater > Unclassified | place: Canada: Vancouver, British Columbia... | reverse complement strand
CAGGGCGAGCATTGTGTTGAAAAAGCCTTACATGAGCATCTGCCTTGCCTGTCAGCCCTATGTGTTCGACGGAATGATAAACAACCCCGTGTTCCGTGGCAGCGGACTGATAGCAAGATTCATGTATTGTTTCCCTGTGAGCAATATCGGCTCACGCAAGTACGATACGCAGGCTGTTCCCGAATCCGTTGCTGAGAGCTACAAGAACCTTGTGTACAAGCTCCTCGGTGCGAAGTTCACCTATCATGATGAAAAAGAGCTGTATCTTCACTTTGACAGCAAGGCTTACGGCGAGTTCGTTGATTATTACAACAACTTCATCGAGCCGCACCTCGTCACGGATATGGCGTTTTGCAAGGATTGGGGCGGCAAGTATCACGGCGAACTGCTCCGCCTGTGCGGTATCATTCACTGCATCAAGTGTGCGCTGAATGATGTGAACCCTGTGGAGTGCCGTGTAACGCTGGATACGTTCTGCAATGCCATTGAGATCGGCGAGTATTTCCGTGAACAGGCGATTTACGCTTACAATCTCGGTGATGTTGACCTCGGAACTATCAAGGCTGAACGCGTGCTGAACAAGATACGCTCCAAGCATATTCAGCAGATCAGGCAGAATGATCTTTACAAGCTGTGCAGATGCACACTTTTCAAGAACGCCGCCGACTTCGCTGAGACAATGGAGATGCTGGAGGAGTACGGCTATCTTCGCCGTGAGACGATTCCGGCGGCAAATGGCTGTAACCGTTCAGGGGTAATGGTCTATATCAATCCCCATATCCGTACACAATAAACATTTTAGACATTATAGGAGCTATTGTGCTTAAAATGTTTAAAGTTCACAACATAAAAACGTAGAAAGAGAGAGGTTTATTACTATGAATACAACAGAAAAGAAAGCAATCGTAGACAACATTCTGGAGCTGCTCATTCAGCTCACCGAGGACGGAGATAACTCCGCTCCGCAGACCACCAAAGCACCGACCACCAACAAGGTGGAGATGCTGACTATCAAGGAGAGTGCCGCCCTCATCAGCGGACTTTCCGAACACGCCGTCCGTCAGCTTGTGAAACAGGGCAAGGTGAAGTCCGTCCGCACCGGCGAGGGCAGGAACGGAAAAATTCTTGTGAACAAGGCTGACCTGATCGCCTATTTCAACGGGAAGGGGGTGTGAAAAATGCCCGATATGGAAAAGGTAAAAGCGCTGACTTCTATCCTTGAAGAAAGAAGCGGTCTTGATGTGCGTGAAGCTGTCGCTCACAACATTCACTACCTCGATGGATATGAGAGCTATCTCTATAAAAATGAGATCGAGTATCTGCTCGAAACTCTCGATGTCGAGGAGAAGCCGCCGTTCTGATTCAAGATAGCGAACCTGAACATTTTTGTACAGGTTCATAGCAGCGGATTTCTATGATCTCGGAGCGAGTATTTTTACAGAATCCGAGCTGAGATTTTTGCAGAAAAATATCATTTCCGATATGGTGTTTTTGAAAAATGTAATGCGGATTTTTGAATAAATGCGCCCACATTTCCGGCTGCTCCGACAGCCGTTTCTTTCCCGTCAGGGATAGCCCCGCATGGCGGAGTAGTACTTGTGGCGGTCTGATGCTGCCGCAAGTACTACGGAGTTACAAGCGGCGCTCTGCACCGTTGTAACCGCTGCTCCGCAGCTTTTTTCCCTGCGACCATACCTTGTGTCATTCAGGGAAAATTGCCCGTCAGGGCTGGCGTAGCACATAGCGAAGTCTTGTACTCGCCTTCTCCGCCTTAGCGGTCAAGAAAGGAGTTGATGCCTATGATTTTTTGATTGGATTTCGTAGAAAGAGAGAAGTAAATCCAATGAACAAGAAAGGCGAAATTATGAAACAGAAAAGGATTTCATTCGGTCAGGGAAAAGGTTCTCTGACTCACAATAACAGGGAGTTCGTGGCGGACAATGTTGATCCGCTCCGTACTCCGCAAAATATCACCTTCGTGCGTCAGCCGATCGGTGAAGCATACGATCAGCTTTTTGCTGAATCCACCGAGCGATATAATGCTCGGCAGAAAAGAAATGATCGCATGATCCACGGCAGCTACTACGAGCATCTTTTTGGTGTGAAGCCCTGCAACACCGTCCGCACTGCCGCCGACAAACGTAAGAGCTTTTATGAGGACGTTGTGCAGATCGGTAAGAAAGAAGATTCGGGTTATGGCACAGAGGACTTTCAGCTCGTTGCTGACTGCCTGAAAGAGTACATGGAAGGTTTTCAGGATCGCAATCCGAACTTCTATGTTTTTAACGCTGTCCTGCACATGGACGAGGCGACTCCGCACCTGCACATCGACTACATTCCTGTCGGTCACTATAAGCGAGGTCAGGACGTTCAGAATGGCATCGCTCAGGCTCTGAAAGAAATGGGCTACGGTGAGGGCAAGCAGGCTATTACCCGTTGGCGAGCTGCCGAGGTAGAAGTTCTCAACAAAATTTGCCTTTAACACGGCATCCAGCCCCTCGCTCCCGAAAAGGCGAGATGGACTTTAGAGATACCGGAATACAAGGAGAAGCGCAGACAGGCAGACGAGCTGGCAGAGCAGAATGCACAGGCAGAAGCGGAGCTTTCTGAAAAGCGCTCGGAGAGCGAAAAGCTCGATCAGCAAATCGAAGAAAAGTCGGCGCAGGTCAAGGCGATACTCAACTACATTCCTGACTATGAAAAAGAGTTTCAGGTCGAGGACGAGTGTGAGCAGCTTTGCAGAGAACTAACAAGTCTGCTTGACGGTAAGCTGTCTATCATGAAGCATTCTGACGAGATAATCTCCAAGGCACAGCGTCTGAGCAAGATCATGAAGAAGCTCAGTGACAGCACCCACAAGTCCGGCGATACGGTTTACGCTCTCCGTGAGCGACTTGACAGGAGCTTGAAAGAAACGGAAGATGTGCGTCAGCGCCTGAAACAGACTTCGGGAGAATGCTCGGAGCTTCGCCGTGATGTTTCTTCTCTGCAAGCTGAGGTCGATGACCTGACAGAGTTTGTGAGCCTACTGAAACGTTTTGAGCCGCAGAAGTATGCTGAGGCGAAACAGCTTCAAGAGCATATTCAGGCTCAGCGTGAAGAAGAACAGTTACAGCAGTCCACCACCAGAAAGAAAAAATCGTGGGGACTGGAATAAACATAAAACAAGACAGAAAGCAGGGGAAGTACCTGCTATGAGGAGAGCAACATGAATAATAAGACTTTGCAGGAGATGAACGATGCATACAAAGATTGCCCAGTGAGGACTTCGGAGTACACCATTGACGGAAAGAAATATATCGTCAATAGTCAGTTCGTAGGTGCAAAGGAGCTTGATGATGTGCTGTATCGTATTGCCTTTGAACAGGCAATAGACGAGGTTTTGAAAACGGCATAAACATACGGAAAGTTACGAAAAAAAGGCTTGCCAAATTCGGCGTTGTGCGCTATAATGATAATGTCGAATTTGGCTGCTTTGTTTGAAAGGAGTTACTATGGCAAAGCAGACCATTTATAACGCAGGAATGTATGTCCGCCTCTCACAGGAGGATATGCGAGCTGGCGAATCCCTGTCGATTGAACATCAGAAACTTATCCTCACAAAATATGTCCGTGAACAGGGCTGGAATCTTGTTGATACATACGTTGATGACGGTTTCAGCGGAACGGACTTCAACAGACCTTCAGTGCAGAGATTGATTTCCGATGCACAGACAGGCAGGATCGACCTCATTATCTGTAAGGATTTAAGTAGGTTTGGTCGTAATTACATCGAAGTAGGTCAGTATATAGATTATATTTTTCCGCTTCACAATATCCGCTTTATTGCTCTGAACGATAATGTGGATACCGCTAATCGTGACAGCAATGCTATGGAGATGATGCCGGTCATTAACTTGTTCAACGAGTGGCACGCTTCTTCTACCAGCAAAAAGATCAAGGCGGTCATTGAAGCAAATGCACGAGAGGGCAGATATAAAAGCTCCTATGCCGCTTACGGATACACAAAGGCTGACGATGAAAAGCATACACCTATCATTGATCCTGAAGCTGCCGAGGTGGTACGACGCATCTTCAAACTCCGTTCGCAGGGGGGGACACCACGTCATATTGCAGACAAGCTCAATGCTGATAGTATCCCTATTCCGTCTGATTATTTTTATCAGAAGCAGGGCAAAGTCAATCCGAAGTTTACTCGGCATTTATGGTGTCAGACAACGATACGAACTATTCTGAATAATCCAATCTATCTTGGAAACATGGCGATGAACCGAACCACAACGATTTCCTATAAAAACCACAAAACCGTGAAGAAAGAGCAGTCGGATTGGATCGTTACTGAGAACAATCACGAGCCTATCATCTCTCAGGAACTTTGGGACAGAGTACGAGAAGTTGAACAATCCGTCAGCAGAGGAAAGCGCTCAAAGGACGGTACGCTGAAACCTCTCAGCGGATTGCTGTACTGCTGTGACTGTGGTTTCAAAATGAAGTCAGCAGGACAGAATAGGAAGAACAGACAAGGCGAAAGATACCGCAAGATATTCTTTAACTGCGATTCTTATGCTTCATTCGGGAAATGTGCCTGCACAAGTCATTACATCACACAGAAAGAAATTGAAGCGATTGTGCTTGCAGATATCCGCTCTATGGCAAGCCTTGTGATAGCTGATGAAGATACTGCGAGAACAGCTTTTCTTTCCAAAAAGGAACAGCAGACCTCACGGCAGTCCAAAGTCGATGTAAAAAAGCTGAACGACAGCAGACATCGCCTTGCGGAGCTTGACAGCTTGATGCAGTCGGTGTATGAAGATAAGGTCATGGGGAAAATTCCTGAACATCTCTGCGTGAATTTCTTGCAGAAGTATGAGGCAGAACAGCAAGAGCTTAGAATGATCGTTGATGAACTGGAAGAAAGGCTCTCAGCGGAGAAGCAGGACATGGAAGATGTAGAGGAATTTATCCGCAGGCTGAAAAAGTACATTGATATTCAGGAACTTACCCGTGAACTGTGCTTAGAGCTCATTGAGTATGTGACCGTGGACGAGTATTCCGCTGATAGACCGAGGGTGATTAACATCTACTACAAGTTCCTTGATAAGCCGTTGAAAGATAAGAAATCGCTGTATAGCGATGAAAACTCATGATTGAAAACTGTACGTTTGGGTATTACTATTTGAGCATATCACAATGGTCAGGAGAATATCGCCGTTTTTGATTTGCGGCTGAGAGCGCTTTTCCGTCCGCATACGGTTCGCTTTTTTTGATCAGATTCGATTTGCCGAGCACCTGCCCTACGATCGACAATCCGCTCGGCGTGATCAGTTTTTCATCGCTTACAAAGATCATCGCTCTGATGAACTCGCTCCGTGACTTCAATCCGCTGTTTCGGAACTTGCGTTCAATGGCTTCGTACTCTGCTTCGGTTAGGCGTATCTGCATATGCCAATTGTGGGGGCATTCTCTGCTATTTTTATCCTCTCCTTTCTTTTCGGGGTTCAAGGGGTGTCCCTCTTGCAAGCTGTGTATCGGAGCATTCAATTTTGTAAAATTGTACTGCGGAGATACCGTGCTTGCTACTCTTGTTTCGCCACTGTGGGGCGAATGTTATTTCCGAGCATTTCAGCTCGGTCTTTTTTCTCGATTCCGAGAATTGGAGCTGTGCGACTTTCTCTATTTCGTCGCTCCCCATAATCAATATAGCGCACTTTCACGATCACGTCAATAATAAATTTCAGATTTTTTTGTTTGCTCAAAATTGCTTCGTCAAAATGCCCGGATAGCGTAAACGGCGTAATAGCGTACTTTCAGTTTTTTGAATTTCAAAATTCCCCGGACGTTTGTTAACAAAACATGAACAAAAGTTCGTGCGCAATGCGGCTTGTATTTCAAATGTAGAGTGCGCTATAATTGGATCATAGCAGGTGGACTTCGGTCACTCGGCTCGATTTGCTAATAACACAAAAGAATGGTTGTGATTTTTCTATGGGCATCTATACAGAAAAGAGAGATCAGCTCATCGAGAAGATCAAGGTTTTGAAGAAGCGTATCGCAAGCGATACTGCCAATCTCACCGCTGACTTCGGACAGCAAATGAGCTTTACGGATAAAGCGAATCCCTATGAGAATTAAAACTATCCGATAATAAAAATAGCTATGCAATGGGACGGCATCTGCCGTTCCGCCCAGCTATATCAAAAACAGAAAGAGGGGCAGATAGAGAAAGCAATCCCCTCGCTCTAAAAGCATAGAGAAAGAGAAGCTAAGGAGTACAAGCTATGAATAATAACACAACTGCCGTAGATAGAGAGAAGGCAGAAACTACTTTCAATGTAACGTCCGAATACAAGATCGGGCATACCATTTACACGATGACAACCGTGTTCACCCCTGCTTCAAAGGAGAGACTTTCAGAAATCATGAAACGGCTGATCATCCGGGAGAGCGAAAAACTCCTCGGTGAATCCTGACAAGAACCCGAGAAGCAGGCTGTGTAACTTTGGAATATCGGCGCATTGTATTTCCCAAAATACTGCGCTATAATGATAACATAGCTTGCTGTATCTGTCGGAAAGGAAGGTTAATATGACAGACAAGATCACAGCATTATATTGTCGTCTTTCGCAGGACGATATGTTACAGGGTGAGAGCAACAGCATCACCAATCAGAAAGCTATTCTCAAGAAGTACGCTGAGGATAATGGTTTCAGCAATCCCATGTTTTATGTATATGCTTTCACTACGGATAGAATACAAACAAATAAAAGGTCAACCGCCGAAAAATTACACTAAATAGCGACATTTTCGGTAGTTGACCTTGTTTTTTGTTATGGAGTGGAGCGAAATCGGCCGTTTAAGCCTCTGACGCTCACGCTGCTTGAGTTGTTGCACTTTCAAACGATTGCAAGGCTTTCATTTGTATCGTGCAACCGTCTTTTATTTGATAGTGCTGAAAGTGCAGGAAACGCCGTAGTTACGCTAAAAAGTTCAGATTAGTTTCGTCACAGAAATGGGCGGATTTAGGACACTTTCAAATGATTGCTGGGGCTTTCGTTTTTGGGGTGACCCCCTGTATGAGCATTTTATTCTGTTGTGTTACCAGAATCATCTGTGTCCGCAATCAGTGAACGAATCATCTCACTCACTGTACTGAAGCCACGTTCTTCCGCTTTCTTTTCAAAAAGCTCCCGCTCCTCAGCGGTCACTCTTGCACGGATGACAAGTTCCTTGTTCACTTTCTTTTTCTTAGTATTGGCAGTGTGATCGGTTTGATTACCATTCTTGGCCAAGATGATCGACCTCCTTTCTGGCTTGAGACAGTATTTCATACCCGTTATATGCTGTACTTTTCAAACATGGAATCCGAGACAGCAATGTCGGGGCCTTTTACCTTCTTTTGCAGCAGATCCCAGTTTGGCTTGCGTGATGATGTATTATGTGCATCAGATCCAAACGCAAAATGTGTATGCTCTGCCATGACCTTTTTGGCGAATCTCTTTTCCTTCCAGCTTGCAAAAGCTTCATTGTTGATCTGATAGATCGCATTGCAGTGCAGGACCGTTTCCAGCTCTTCCTTGCTGTAATACGGAAGGTAACGGTGAACGTGTGCCAGCATCACTTTCAGCTTGAATTCCGCTGCGATATTGTAGATCTACTCACTCATCCATTTTTCGTATGGACGATACGGAAGTTCTAACAGGATGATCCTTGTTCCCTGTATCGCCAATTTTTCAATGTCCGGTAATTCGGAAATGCCGTGTTCAATGGCGACCTCTGCGCCGAGATGAATGTCGGTGACAGCTGTCTGTCCCTGTATCTGCTCAAACGCAGCCAGCCGTTTTTTCAGATACTCAGCTACAGACTTCTCTCTGTGCGCATAGAAATGCGGTGTGGCGCAGATTCGCTCTACGCCTTGTTTTTTCATCATCTCCACCATTTGCAGAGAGGTCTTTACGCTGTCCGATCCGTCATCGATTCCGGGTAGTATGTGGCAGTGATACTCTGTTAATAAAGCCATATCTGTCAGTCCTTACCTTGCGTTTCTGCCTTCGCTTCTTCTGTATCCAGTTCAGGCTTTGCATCGTAATATCCGTAGCCCTTCTTGTAATAGTACTTTCCTTTGCCATATTTCGAGTGATAACCTGCATGCTTCGACTTCACGTCGTTCAGGATAAAGCCGAGCAGATTCATATTTGCCAGTTTCACACGATCGAATACATTGTCAACATCCTCATCAGTCGTTCTGCCATACCGCACTACGAGAACGATGCCTGAAATATTCTTTGCAAGCTCCATCGCATCCGTCACAACATTGATCGGCGGCGTGTCGATCAGAATGACATCATATTTCTCATGCAGATCATGCAGCATTTGCTCCATAGCATCAGAAGCAAGCAGTTCAGAAGGATTCGGCGGGATCGGTCCTGCTGTCATAACATCAAGGTTTTCCATAACATTCTTCTGGATACACTCGTCAGGTGTGTGTATTTTTGATACCGCAGTAGAAAGACCTTTCTTGTTTACGAGCTCAAAAATTTTGTGCTGTACAGATTTACGCATATCTGCATCGATCAGCAGCACATGACTGCCGCTCTCTGCGATCGCAATGGCGATATTTGCAGAAGTCGTGGATTTTCCCTCGCCGGGATTCGCAGAGGATACCGCAAAGGTCTTCTTTTCAACTGTAGACAGTGCAAATGACAGATTTGTTCTGATAGATTTATAGCTTTCTATGATATGGAAGGGCGCATCCTTGTCAGTTAGCTTTAGATACAAAGCATCAGCATCCCTTTTCTTTTTACTGTCGCCGAAAGCCTGAATATCTCCAATGATCGCCTTGTTGTACTTCTTGCCAAGGGCATCCGTATCCTTGATCGTGTTGTCGAAGAAGTCGATCAGGAATATGATAAGTACGATCAGCATAAAACCGGCAACTGCACCGATCATTGTGTTTTTCATAGTGTTCGGTGCAACAGGGGTATTGTAGACCTTTGCGGTGTCTATCGTATTGATCGAGCCGACACCAACTGCCTCCTCCACATATTGTGGTGCGACCTGTGTCAGGTCGTTACAGATCGCAGCAGCGACCTCAGCATTCTTTGCCGTGGCAGTCACTTTGACAGCAGAGGTATCGGTCACAGACGAGATCGCAAGGCAGGAACGGATCGAAGCCGGTGTGATCTTCCCACTGTCATTGATGGTGAAATTTTGTGAAAGCACGTTTTCCTCAAACTGCTTTGACAGCTTTTCTGCAACAGCGTTCATGACAGCATCGTCCTTCAGCACTTCCATATAGGTATTCACAAGCTGCTTGGAATTGCTGATGTTATTCACACTGTTTGCATTCTCTGTGATGCCGGTATAGCTCTGCACATACATGGTGATATGCGATGAATATTGCAGCGGCAGAAGGAACTTGGAAATACCGAATGCTGCACCGGCGCCAAAGACTGTGATGACAATGATCAGCCAGATATGAGATAAGAGCAGCCTGATGATATCTTTTATGGAGTAACTTTGATTCATGCTTCTATATTCCTTTCATAGTATATAACATATGTAAAATGATTCTTACACCGATACCGGGACTTTTTCTTCTTTCTTTTCCTCTGATCCTGCCTTGGCAGTGGCCGATATAAACTTCTTGTTAAACTCCTCCGGTGTCACAAAGGTCGGCACCATTTCATGGAGTGCCCGAATTGCAGTCGCCTCATTGTTTTTGAGCGCTGCATCACGCAGACTGCGAAGCTGTGTGATAAATGTATCAGCATCAATGTCGATCTGTCTTCCGATGAAGATCAGCTTGTTTTTCGTTTTCTGCAAGCCTTCTTCATTCATCAGCAGTTCTTCTTTGATCTTCTCACCGGGGCGCAGTCCTGTGAATTCGATCTTCACATCCTTATGCGGTACTTTCCCGTACATCCGTATCAGGTTTTCTGCAAGCTGGACGATGCGGACGGGCTTGCCCATATCCAATACGAAGATTTCTCCACCGTGCGCGATCGCTGCGGCCTCCATCACAAGGCTGACCGCCTCCGGAATGGTCATGAAATACCTGATAATGTCCGGGGGGGCGTAACAGTCACAGGTTGTCCGTGCTCGATCTGACGCTTGAATTTTGGAATAACGGAGCCGTTGGAGCCGAGTACATTGCCGAATCTTGTGGTGACGAATTCCGTTTTGCAGCCCGGTTGCTCGGAAAGGTACTGCACGATCATCTCACAGCAGCGTTTCGATGCTCCCATACAGTTGGTCGGATTGACTGCCTTATCCGTGGAGATCATGACAAATTTCTGCACATTATGGAACTGTGCCAGAGTCGCCACATTGAATGTACCGATGACATTGTTCTTGATCGCTTCCATCGGACTGTCCTCCATGAGAGGAACGTGTTTATGTGCCGCTGCATGGAAAACGACCTGCGGATGAAACTGGCTGAAAAGCTGGTTCATGCGGAAATAATCCCGGACGGAGGCGATTCGGACAACGAGATTCAGTTCCTTGCCATATTCTTCGATCAGCTCCTGCTGGATATCATAGGCATTATTCTCGTAAATGTCAACGATGATGATCTGTTTCGGGTCATATTTTGCGATTTGACGCACCAGTTCTGAGCCGATCGAACCGCCGCCGCCCGTCACCATACAGACCTTGCCGGAAATGAATTCTTTAATATCTGCGTTGTCAAATTTGATCGGGTCACGCCCTAAAAGGTCCTCCACTCTGATGTCACGCACCTGACCAAGCAGCGTGGTGTGGGCATCACCAAACAGAAGATTTCCGAGGAACGGAATGACCTTGATGGGCAGCTCTGTTTTTGAGCAGATATCAAGAATCCGCTTGCGCTCATCCTCCAGGCAGGATGGAATGCAGAATACGATCTGTTCGATCTCAAATTCGTGGATAAACTTCTCAATCTCCGAAGTTGTACCTACGATCTGCGTATCATAGATCATGGTACCGATCTTGGAACGGTCATCATCAATGATGCAGACCGGGTCAAACACGGCCGTGGATTTGTCCTCTGTATATGGCGAGTTCTTCGCATTTTGGATCTCACTGAGGAGCATTTTGCAGGCCTGTCCGCCACCGATTATCATGGTGCGCTTATGCTTCGCCTCGTGCCGTCCTGCTTCTGTCAGATCAATGAATGTCCGCTTGAAGATAAAGCGAAACAGGCAGATGCCGATGATGGTCAGCGTGGTATGCAGGCAAACGTACCGAAGCGGTACTGCTCCCTTTAATATGTATATGAAAATGCACGAAACGGTAATGCCGATCAATGTTCCATTGACACATGACAGATAGTCTTTCGAGTTGAAATACCGCCAGAGCTTATTGTATGCACCGAAGATCAGCAATCCACCAAGGCAAGTGATGACGGATAATACAATGCTGATAGATAACTGTTTGTGACTGATTCCGTCATGTAACGCAAGCAAGACATAGTTCGAGATAATGCCGGCAACTGCAATAATAAACGCATCGGCGATCGCTAAGGCTGCTTTACGGTATTGAAATTTTTGTAATCTGTTCTTCAAAATATTAAATTCACTTCCAATTCCATCCCCTATGATGACGTCCCTTAATCTCTGCGGAAAATACCTCTTGTGTAGACCTTATCTGAAACATCATCAAGACAAGTATCATATCGATTCGCAATGATCGCATCAGATCGTGATTTGAACTTCTCCAGATCATTCACAACAAGACTCTCACCGTCTTTCAGAGTCGGCTCATATATGATAACTGTTGCGCCTTTCGCCTTGATGCGTTTCATGCGCCATATTGCGCTGATTGTCAAGATAACGAATCGCAGTAGCGGACAGTCCGAGCAGTTTGGCTTCTGGGAATGCGGCTATGAGCTTTTGCACGCCTGCTCCCCAATATTCCGCACCTGCCCGATGAAACTCATCAAGAACGATATAGTCCGGGGCGATCTCCTTATCTGTCATATTCATCAGTCGGGCATAGGTGAAATACTTCACATTGTCAAGAACAGTATCCGGAGAAGCATCTGACAAGTTTTCAAGCAGCGTCCGGAAGATGTAGTCAGAGGGTGAAAGCCAGCAGACTGTTTGATTGGGATGATCCTCACACAGCTTAAACCCGATGAAAGACTTTCCGGTTCCTGTCGGGTGAACGACAGCGGCTTTGCCTGTTTCAGCAAGCACTGCGGAGACTGCTTCATAAGCGGTGCGGTTATGCTCAAATAGATACATCGCCACTCTGTTCGCCCCACCCATGACTGCGATCTCATCAAATTCCATGTTTTACGAAAAGTCTCACCTCAGACAAAAGGCAGATCTATCAACGCCCCTTGCGGTAAGTTTATAATTATTACATAGTGCGATTTCCTTCACAACGACGAACGAGTGCAAGTTATATCATATTGATTTGGAGGAATTGTAAACATGATTACAAATGTTTATCAAAGGAAAGATGGCCGTTTTGAAGAGCGGATCACTGTTGGCAGAATTGGCGGTAAAAGGCAGTATAAAGCCTTCTTTGGCAGAACTCCGGATGATGTCATAACCAAAATGACTGATTACAGGGAAAGAATAGTCGAAACGGCAGCCGTATGCAAGACCTTTTCAGAGGTTTTTGATGAATGGTTTCAGTCCATCTCGATCCGAGTCAAGGACTCAACACTGGCAAATTATGTCCTAAAAGCAGAAAAGCATATACTATCTGTATATGCAAACGATGATATTACAGACATTAAACAGAGCAATATATATCAATTTATCAGAAAGAAGCAGGACAGCGGCTTATCGAACCGCTATATTTAGGATATTCCGGTGCTAATGAAATCGGTATTCAAGTATGCCGTTCGCACTTACCGCATTTTTAACCCGATGGAGGGCTTGTGATGCCGAAAAAGGAGAAAACAGAGATTCGGCTGCTTACAGAAGCAGAGGAAAAACGGCTGATGTAGATCGTAATGACGGATCTACAATGTCATTATGACAGTAGTCAATGAGATTATATGAACAAATCCACATTTTCTTCCGTCAAACAGCGTATTGACGGGATTTGTCAGCTATCGTGGTAGATGAATATAATGGTGAAACTCACTTTTTTCTACCAACTTTTCTACCAAAATTGCTCTTTTTCGTTTTCTTTTTCCAGATATTCATTTTTCGATATTATATTTTATAATGTTGACACTTGTGATTCACCCATAACTTTCCGGAATAAATTTTTACATTATCACTGCATACTGAAATTGTCAAGCTCCTTTATCTCGTCAATGACAGTTTTCTCACGCTTGGCGATCTTCTTTTTGAGCTTTGCCAGATAACGGTTGACTATCAAATAAACTTTCTTTATTAAGGAAAACATAAAGGAGCAGGCTGCTAAACCTGCTCCCGATACATCATTTTTAGTTAAGGGGTCAAATCAAAAATCCGATAACAATAAGTAATCCCCGAAGCGGCTATGTTTCGGGGATTTTTCTGGTTGCGGCGGCTGGATTTGACGGGGCGACCTTCGGGTTATGAGAAGGACTTAAGCTCTGTCGCATCATATCGTCAAATGCCGCAAATCACGTAAAATAGGCATTTTTAAAAATCTGTCACGCTGAACCGGAATTGCTTTTTTCAACGCAAAGCTGTATAGTAGCTGTACAAAAGGCTGTACAATTCAACCTGGTTTTTCTCATAAACCTAAAACAAAGAATCCGTTATACTTTTTGGCTTCGTTGAGCCATTCAACAAGAACTTCATAGCCTACCGGCTTCGACTGAATGGCACGCTCTATTATCTCTTCTATCAGACATGATTTGAAATATGTGATTCCCCATGGATCGAAATACCCTTCTTTCATATTCGGATATACACCATGCCCCAAAATTGAACTATAAATGGTATAAAACTGCGAATCTCCATGCACATAAAGTGAATCATTCCGCCAATTATCGTAGTGCTTAAAAATATCTTCCATTACTTCAGGAACGGCTACTTTGCAAAACTGCAACTCAATAAAACAAGAACCTCCATATTTTCGTCTATCATCTTGTGATTGGAACTTTAAAAACATGCTTTCCGATATCAGAGAAAACTTCATTTCATCCGTATCCATAATAATATATACTCTCCGTTTATCTAAGCCTCCTTCGGGAGGCTTTTTTAGTTTGAATCAAACTTTAACAAACTTCTCTATCTCACAGGTATGTCCCTTATCGTCATCATAGTTGATCCCGACCAGTAATATTTCGCCTGTATACTGAGCAATTTTATCAGTATAGCGTTTTTGTTTTATCTGCTCGATAGCCGCACCCGATGTCTTATTATGCTTCAACTCAACAACTATCGCTGGAAGATCAATATGTTTTCTTGGAATAAATACTATATCAGCAAAGCCTTTTCCCGTCGGCAGTTCACGGTGCATGATGTATTTATTCTGTGCCGTATAATATGCAAGTGACAATACGCAGGCAAGTGAATTTTCATCGTTGTACTGGAGTATGGAAGTATTATCACTGTGAGAACGTTCAACCAATGCAACAACGGTATCGGTATCGCCGTTCAGTGTAGCTTCAAGCAGTTTGTCGGAATCATTGATAGCTTTCATCAGATTTTCCCAACCGCCGTCCTCAACGGAATTGATGAACTCCTGACGAACTTCACTGTTTGGGATCCAAACCTCACCGTATCCAGTTTCGTTTGTAGCTCTGAATGTGAGATAACCTAAATGAACTAACAGGGTCAGCACATCATCAGCACTGTTAAGAGAGGTCATATCATTCTGGAATTTTGCTGTATTTACGCCAACGCTCTCCCCTGCTATCATCTTTGTGACTTTATCCCTGAGACCGTCAAAATTAAGCTGGATATGCTCCTTCAATGCCTCATATGTTTCGGTAGATGTCCAGTAGTTGCTGTATGCATTGCGTACAACCGATTCAACTGCTGATTTAGGATTGTATATTGATAATCCATCAAGGCAATATCCATCGTACCAGCGCTTCATTTCATCAAAATCTTTATTGTACTTTTCACAAATATCCTTGACTTCACTCTCGGTGAAACCCGTAAACTCGGATATCGGTTTAGCATTTGTCATCGAGATCTCAGTGAACATATTAATTGCCGAATGTTCACCGTACTTCTTTATAGGAAGTATACCTGTCATGTATGCAAGTGCAACGTAACTTTTATCTTTCAGCAGATTTCGGAGGAAATTCAGATAAAAAGTCTGTGAATTCTTATCAACATCCTTTTGACGGAATATGCAGTCCCATTCATCAATTATAAAGACGAATGCAACTCTTTTTGCTTCAAATATTTCCGCAAGTACGCTTGTCAGATCATTCCAGTCAAAGCAATCAACATCACCGTTTTCACGCTTCAATTCGTGAAGCAGTCGGCGGCTGAGATAGTTTACAGACTCAGGGACAGTTCCGTGATTTGCATATTCAACCATATTAATATGAATTACATTATACTTGTTCAGATGCTTTTCAAATGTGTCTGACTTAGAGATTTTGTAAGGCTTGAACAATTCTCTCGAATCGCATCCCTTACTGTAATAAGCAGTCAGCATATTTGCTGCCATGGATTTGCCGAATCTGCGTGGTCGGCTGACACAAATATATTTCTGAGGAGTACGGATCACCTTATTTGCATAAGCGATCAGCTCTGTCTTATCAACATATATTTCAGCATTTGTCGCTTCTTCAAAATCTGTATTGTTCGGATTCAGTAAAACTCCCATAGTCAGCACCTCCGTTCTTGATGTTTATTACACACTAATATCTTTTGATTTGATTATAATGCAGATAAGATATGCAAAATATGTTATATTAAAGCATTCTAATCTATTCTTTTTTCTTACATACCCATTAAAAGCTTTATTGTTATTAGTATACCACATATTCTGCATTTCTGCAAGCATATTATTTCAAGCATTTCTGAGCCTGATATCAGCATCACTTTCCAATGTATTCAGCTAAAACTTTAATAAAGTATATCATAAATGCGCTTAAAATGCAAGTATAAAAGCAAATCGGGGATTAGCTCCGATTTCATGTCATTGAGTCAAGAAAAGCCCTCAGTAATTGATATAATCCCCTTAAAGTAGACACACGAAAAAACAAAAGCGCGTGAAAGCTGTAAGGGGGTTATTTTATGTCAAGAGGAAGTAAGCTAACAGATGAAGAACGCATAGCGGCAGTGCAAGAATACCTTGAAGGAAGAGGAAGTTATGAAGCAATCGCCAAGAAGTATGGA
>Ga0255346_1004130_pt1 | contig 16241 bp, 18 predicted proteins | sample wastewater_treat_FD_194410 | JGI IMG/M metagenome (GOLD analysis project Ga0255346, IMG submission 194410) | Wastewater microbial communities from Lulu Island WWTP, Vancouver, Canada - plant22 | ecosystem: Engineered > WWTP > Wastewater > Unclassified | place: Canada: Vancouver, British Columbia... | reverse complement strand
CAACAAGACCAATAATCGCCCATGTTAAAGATTTAGTTGCTGTTTGAATTTTGTTCTCATCTCCATTAGCTGTCATATATGAATAGCCTGCAAAAATCAAAATACCAACACAAACAATCACAGCAAACCCAATTGCAAAATTTAACACTGTTTGTACTATACCTGGAATTGTTTTACCCCCAGTTGGATCATCAGGAAGCCAACCTGAAGCTTCTTGTGCATAAACAGAGGAAGCTGCTAGATACACAGATATTGGAAACAACTTAGAAATTTTCATATATAAATAAATATTTAAATAAAATATATATTAAGTATGTTAATTATATATTAACCATACATAAAAAACAATAGTTAATCAAGCCCTAAAACCTCCAAAACAAATATTATTAGTATTCTAGCAATAAAAACTATTACCATCCCTATAATTGCAGCTACTATACCTTTTTGACCTTTCTGAATTTTATCGGGTTCTCCCACAGAGGTTATCAAAGTATATCCAGAATAAATTATTATAGCCACAGCCACAACAACAGAAAAGATTACTATTCCATCTAAAATGGGTTTAACTGTCTTCTCCATCACACTATCTATGTTATAGTCACCACCTCCAAGTTTTCCTATCCCAAATTGAAAATACTTTGACAAGTCCCTGTATCTTTCAGTATCAACTCCTTCCATATTTTTATATTATTAAATAATATTACCTTTTAAAAATCTCACCATCTCCAACATCACCTATTGTCCCACTTATTATGAGGAGAATAACAATAGACAAAACTACAACTAAAAGGCCAATAATTGCATTTGTAATTAAGGATCTTGCCTCTTGTAATTTCTCCGGATTTCCTTGACTCGAAATTAGTAAATAACCACCGTAGGACAATAAAATAAATGCCGCTATTACAGCAACTGGTATAGAGATTTTCACTATCTTACCAACTAAAACATCAATATCCGTATCAGGCTGAACCTCTAGCTCACTATCTAAGGTGTCACCTAAACTACTAGCATATACTTTTTGCACCAAAAAGTTATTTATTCTTAAAAAAATATCCATCATCTAGCCATTATACTATAAATCAGCATACTCACAAATAGAGTTAAAATCACAGAAACGACAACTAAACCCTGGAGCTGCTCTAAAATCAGCTTTTTTAATACTTTCCAAGGATGAAAGAAGCTTTTCTTTAGCCTCTTCTCTTCTCTCTTGAGAGACATTCACATCAACTACATGCCCTGTTTCAACAAACACATACTTAGCTCCAACAACCTTTAAACCAAATTTTTCTTCAGTAACAAGAGCATACAGTGGTAACTGCAAATCCTTCTTTATCTCACTTGCATCCTTCTCGGATCCTGTCTTGTAATCAACAATACAAACTTCCTTTACACCATCTTTCTCTCCTACCAAATCTATCCTATCTATCTTCCCACTAAACACAACATCACCAAGATGCACACCAAAAGATTCTTCTAATCTAAGAGGATTTTCATCTGAAGAGTAAATCTTTTCAAAATATGTTTCCATTATCTCTTCACCCTCTTTCTTTCTAATCTCTTCCTGTTTCTTACTCTCATATCCACTCTTTATCCAATTTTTCTCGTACAAATCCAAGAGATCTTTCTTGTCAGGAGCATCTATCATCCCTCCAAGACTCTCTTTTGACCTCTGAAGTAAAGTGTAGAAATCCTTAAGCGTATTATGTACTGTAGTACCAAAAGTAGTTGCAGCATTACCTTTCGTAGGAATCCTTAGTACATATGCATACTCATACTTTCTAGGACAGCTCTCATATACATTAAGTTGTGAATAACTAAATCTTTTTACAATATTCATAATTTCTGTTTGGGGAATAATGGACTCACCTACCCCTTGTGCTAAAGTTAAATGGATACCATCATCAGTAAAGTTTTCAACCTCTGCTTTCTGTTTGAAATCTTCATCAACATCCCTATCAAGTACTTCATAGAGAAAAACACTCGGTTTCTTTTTTCGTTTAGCATCTCCATAGAAATTAGATGCTGTAAGATAAAGTTTCTCTTTTGCACGAGTTGCACCAACATAGAAAAGCCGCCTCTCCTCTTGTAGGTTTGCTTCTTTCTCTGTTAATTCCTCAGCAACTATCTCTTTTACCAACTCTTCCGGTATTGGAATAGCATCTCTCCTTGACCTAGTTGGAAATCTATCTGACACAAGATTAACTAAGAATACAACTGGAAATTCCAATCCTTTTGCAGAGTGTACTGTCATAATATTTACAGCATTCAACTCATCCATATCCGTCAGATCCACTAAAGGAGAATCTCCTATCTGAATACTATAGTTAAGATAATCTACATACTCATATATATTAGAATCAGGATTCTCTTTCTCGTAACTCTTCACTAAATCAAAGAATTTATTAATATTTGAAACAGCAAAAAGACTCTCTGCACTATCCTCTTCCAAAAAAGTATTAATATATCCACTGTTCATTACAAAGTCATACAGTATTTCAACAAGACTCCTACCGTCTTTAATCTTTTTCATACTAGAATCTAAAAGCATCAGAAGTGTTCCAATACCGGCTATTGCTTGAGGTGAAAGTATTTTGTCAATTATCTCACTATTCACATGCTTAAAGTCTTCCTCTTTGTAGTCCTCCCCTCCCACTTTTATCTCCCACTCTCCTTCTAAAATCTCCAAAACTGTCACCTTCTCCTCTCTTGCCAACTGTACTAAATCCATATATTCTCTAGGAGAGAAGTTCCATACAGGCATAGTAAGAAGTTTGTACATTGAAACTTCATCTGTGTAATCTACCAAGACCCTAAGGAATGCAATAATATCCTTAATTTCATCTCTAAAATACAACCCTCTTGCACCACCAAGTTTGTATCTAATACCCTTGTTTCTTAATTCCTGGATAAAAATATCTGCATTTGCATTAGCTCTTACTAAAATTGCAATATCAGAAAACTTGTACTTAGCTTCCTTACCTGGATCTTGACTATCAAGAAATGTTGACTGTCCTTTCTCATCGTATGTCTGACTATCCTTGTCCTCTCTCTGCTTTATCAACTCCCCATACCCTGTTAATTTCATAATCTCCTCAGCAACTCTCTCAGCCTCACCTGTTTCCCTTTGAGAAACCATAAGGTTAAGAGCATCCTCATCTTCATCAAAAACTCCTCTTGCAATCAACCTTTTATCTATCTTTTCTGTCACCTCCAACCTATACGGATCATTATGCCTAATTAATGTATGTGCAGCATCTAAAATCTCCTGTTTTGAACGATAGTTTTCAGTAAGAACAACCTCATGTGCTTTTGGATATTTCTCCTTAAATTGAAGAATATTTGAGATAGCTGCTCCCCTAAATTTGTAAATTGCTTGATCATCATCACCTACTACTGTTAACAAAGGACCATCTTTCTCACCTTTTAATATATTAACTAAAACATTCTGTGTATAGTTAGTATCTTGAAACTCATCTACAAGAATATATTTAAACTTCTTTCTGTATTTTTCTAAAACATTCTTCTTCTCTCTAAAAAGTTTAATTGAAAGAAGTATTAAATCTCCAAAGTCCACTCTAGATTTCTCAATCTTAAGTTCTGAATACTTTTTGTATGCTTGAGCTAATTCATTTGTTTTTACATATTCCTCTTTCTCTGCAGGACTACCCTTAGGTAAAGATTCTGCATATTTAATATATTCCTCAGAAGAGACATCTTCATCTTGTAATCTTCCTACATGTTTAAGGAAATCATTAAGGAATTTTGTAGGATTTCCTTTTGGTAAAAGTATCTTAAATGGCATATCATAGAGATGTCTTCTTAGAAAAATGTATGCCTGTGCAGTACTAAGTAGTGAGTAGCTACCATCTAAACCAATATTGTAACCATCTTCGCGTAATATATGATCACAAAAAGAATGAAATGTAGAGATATATGGTTCATCATATCCATACTCCATTCTCTCATCTATCCTTGTTTGCATCTCTTGAGCAGCTTTTTCTGTAAATGTTAAAGCCAATACTTCAGAAGGTTTAGCCCAACTACTGTTAATAATATGTATGATTCTCTCTGTGATAACTGAGGTTTTACCTGTACCTGCACCAGCGATAATAAGTAAATCTCCTTTATTAAACTCTACTGCTTCCTTCTGTTTTTCATTTAGATTAATCTGCCCCATTATTTTGCAGAACAAAGTAAGACAATAACATATATGATAACTCCAAGAACTATTGCAATACCTAGAAGTACAAATATTTTTGGATTAGGTAACCTTTCTACAAACTTTTGTATCTTTTTATTTTTTAGAATACTCATATATATGTATATATTAGATTAAATTAAGATGCTAACTTCTTTAATATCTCTACCTCTGCAGGAATTGTTGCATCACTCTTTAAAGCAGGTGTCTCTAAAATAAAAGGAATATTTTTAAATTTAGGTTCATGAAGAATATTTGAAATTGTTTTTTCTCCTAACTTACCTTTACCCAAATTAGCATGTCTATCCTTATTACTGCCACACTCTGCCATTGAGTCATTAAGGTGTATTGATTTAACATTTTCAATACCCAGCTCCCTATCCAAATCTTCCACTACTCCATCAAAATCATTCACCCAATCATATCCACTTGCAAATGTATGTTGGGTATCAACAACAAGACCAACCCTCTTACTATCCTTCACTCCCTCCCTTATTAATTTCAACTCAGTAAAGTTTCTTCCAAGATTACCTCCAGTACCAGCAGTTGTTTCTATCAGTAATTTCTGAGTACCTTTTACTTCACCTAAAACCCATTGTATTCCGTATGATATCCTCTCTAAACTATCTTCATACGACAATTCTTTTTGAGATCCAGGATGAAAACATACTCCTAATACTTCACTATCTATTTTCCTTTCCTTAATACCTTTTGCTACCTTCTCTGCAAAATCTAGATATACTACTAAACCCATTTTCCCTAGATGAAAAAGTTGTTTATCTTCCCTTGCTAGATTGGTTAAATATATTCCATGTATTAATATCTTCTTTATACTAGACTTCTCTAATTCATCTAAAAAAGCATTGATATCTTCATCTGGAATTAACTTAGTAGCCCACTTCATAGGTGTTGTAGGCATCATTTGAATACTATTTACTCCATACTTTTCACCATTCTTTATTGAATTTTCTATCCCACCAGAAGAGGATACATGAATACCTAGATACATATGTATATTTTAGCATATATCACCCTTACAGATCTGGTCTGCAGGTTTATCCTTGTCACCAAAGAATAAACTAATCGTTTTTAAGGTTTTTTAATCTTGCTATAGGTACTAGGCATAGGTATGATATATAATTAGATGTAGGTTGGTTGAGAGGTGGGGAAGCTCTCCTGGTTATCTTGTATAACCTGCGATGTCTATTCATCTTACGGATTCTATCCTGATGGCGGTTCAAGTCCGACAACCTACAAACCTGGTCTGTGCATTAACCCTTACCACCAAAGAATAAATCAATCGTTTTTAAGGTTTTTTAATCTTACTACAGGTACTCAATTAGAGTAGATATGTTGTCATAATTATGTCATAATTGTGACATGCCTAACTTAAGTAAAAAATATATGGAAATTAAACCAATATCATATTTAAGAAACACACAAGAATTAACAAAACTATGTGATAAAGGAGAAGCAGTATACTTAACTAAGAATGGACATAAAGCCTTAACTATTCTTAGTTCTGAGAAATATGACAAAGATATGGCTGAACTAAACTTCCACAGAGAAATCATGAAAGGTTTTGAGGATACCTTAGCAGGAAGAGTATGTAATTTTGAAGATGTAGTTACAGAATTAAACAAAAAATATGGATTCTAAATACACTCTAGAAATCACAATAGAAGCAAGACAGGATTTAGACCTTATCTATCAATACATAAAACAAACATCCCTGTCAGAAAAGGTTGCTATAAAGAGTATAAAGCACATACTCAAACAGATTAGAACATTAGAAAGATTCCCAAAAAGAAATGCTTTAGTAAAAGGTTATACACAACTAAGACAGCTCCATGTATATACATACACAGTACTCTACCTCACATACGAGAGAGAAAGAAGTGTTGTAATTCAAAGAATCTTCTCTGACTATACAGATTGGACTAATAGCATAAAAACCTAATATAAAGTATAATTACCCATTACCGTGGAGAGGTGCCTGAGTGGTCGAAAGGAACTCACTGCTAACGAGTCGTGGATCTAAAAGTCCACCGAGGGTTCGAATCCCTCCCTCTCCGTATTTTTCACTGCCTAACCAATTAATTTAGATAGATACAAATTCAAGAGTGGTAGAAATTTGGAACAGTGAACAATTTATCGATACAGGACAACCTAATCCACAGGAAGAAAAATCTGCTGATAAAACACACTCTATTACAAGCAATCAGTTAGAATGCATACTAGAGCGAGATATACCCCTAACTCGAAAAGAAAGAAATTTATATAAACAAGGACAAAGACTCCTTGAACCAAATAAAGAATGTATAAAAACAGCAGAAAAGTTATGCCAAGATATATCCTATGACTTCCAATTACAATTTCTACAAATCTGGAATCCAGAAAACAAAGAGAGAAGTATATATTTTTCAGATGACAGTGTAGATTACATGTTAAATAATGACTTCCTTATCCCTCATTTCAAATTAATCACAGATAACAAAAGAGGTAGGATCGTAGAAAAAATGAAACTTAAAAACCCATATAGGTATATAGGAGATTCTGTAATTTTAATCTTCGAACTACCAAAAATTTTAACTACACCCACAAAAGACGACGAAAGTATTCCAGAAGAGATAAGAAACTTCCAAAGAGAAGGAGGAAAGGGAATGAAAGACTTACAGGAAGCCTTAATACAGACAATCTGGGAAAATATTACAAATTATCACGAAAAAGGACAAGTTTTATTCCAAAGATTAAATTTAAAAAAACAACACAAAAAAGGAAAATTCTACTATGTTTGGAAAGTGAGGAGAAAAAATACCAATGTAGAAACAGATTAAGAAGAATCTAAAGAAGCTACTCTAAACAACAATCTACAGCATCCTTAACTACATCCCCTATCTTACTCCAAAAATCTTTCTTTTCTTTCTTTGTTTCCTTTTTCTTCTTTACAACCTTACCCATACTAGGTCTCCTTTGTTTCTAGATTAATAACACCCATATTCAATGCCCAGAATAAGGAGTAAAGATTATATGCCTTCTCAAAAACTTCCTCAGCTTCCTTCTTCTTACCCCTACCTAGACATTTTGTTCCATACTCCATCAATCTGTAACTGGCTGCTAACAAATGTTTAGAAATACACCATACCTCACCATCATATTCTTTAATAATTTTCTTTAATAACCCCTTCCTCATCTCCCTAACCTCATTCAATAATTCATAATACTTACTATTCCCTGTCTTACCACCACTAAAGAACAGATGCTCTTCAATAGAAATTAAATTCATAATTGCAATAGACAAATCTTGGTCTGCAGAAAGATCTAACTTCTCATCTTTCTTAAGAGCATCATACTTCTGCACCAATTTATTAATATCCTCTTCTGTTACTTTTTTACCTTTTGACATACACACAAAAATCAAATTAAGTTCAATAGTATACTATTAAATACAATATTATTGTAGTCAGCCACAAAGCCCCGACAGGAAGAATAACTTTTTGATAAGGAATATACACCTTCTCTCTGTTCAGTCTCTTAAGATAGAAATGTAATTTCCCAGCAGAGAAAAACACAATACTACCAAGTACAATCCCAAACACCACTTTATCTATCCCCATCATTGTGTTAAATGGATGACCAATGATACCTGTAAATTTTAATGGAACTAATACTAAGGCGTACATTAAAATAGCAACACCCAAAGCTAACCACTTTTTACTTTCCTTTTTTACTACTTTTTTCCCTTTCAACCACTCAAATAACCACATACTACTAGAAACTAACAATCCTCCAATCCAAAGACCAACAATTACATCATCAATACCTAAAGATCTAGACACACCTACCCCTGCACCAACAGCAACTGTACAAAGAGGACATATAGCATATGCCTTTGATGTAAAAATTAAAGGAGAAAGTAGGAAAAATACCATTGCTATCTTTTTCCCTCCTCTTCTTTTCTTTTCCCCTTTTTTCGAATCCTGTCTATAATACCCAAAAAGAAGAGTTAAAACCAAGAAGATAAATACAATTACAATCATTTTCTCTGTATTAGCCTTCCCTTTTAAAAGATTAATTTCCTCAATAGCCTCTATCTCCTCCTCACTCTCTTCAATCATTCCCTTTAACTTTTCCATTATTGAATTAACACCTTTGTAACATTTCTTATCTACAAAAAGTAATGGAATTCCTGCTCTCTCAGGATTAATATTACACTGAGAAACCTTTTCTTTAAACAAAGATATGTTCTCTTTCTCCTTCTGTACCTCTATTTCAACAATATTAATCTTCTCACTTAATTTCTCAGCAGAAATTTTATCCCTTACAGTATGACAATATGGACAATTCTCCCCCCAAAAAAGTATTATCTCTTCCTGAGCAAAAGACAACCTAGGAAAAAGAAGTAAGAAAAAAAACAAGAAAAATGTGTAAGAAAGTAATTTTTTCAAAATATTGCTTAAGTAAAAAATAAAATGCAGTGTAATTCTACACTATATTATTGAATATTTCTTCTAAGTATGTGTATACTAAATATATATAATATTTTAAACATACAAATAAATGGAAGAGAATCAAGAGAATAATTTAAATCTACAACCAACTCCTCCAATAGACAATGTTGTAGAAACTACACCTCCAGTAGACAATGTTGTAAAAACTGCACCTAAAAAAGGTAAAATGCTAGTCTTTACCAATGTTTTACTTGCTCTCCTTGTCATCGGTTTAGGTATATATATCTTTATAACAAATAAAAAAATTAAGGAGTTAGAGAAAGAAGATCAAGAGAAAATTACTCAAAAAGGTGGGCTAGTTGTTGAAGCAGAAGTAGAAGAAGAGACTGTTGAGAAACCACAGACAAAGAATTTTGTAGGTAAGTATATTAAAGCAGAACTCCCAGAGAAGTGGACCATAAAGGAATATAAAGATGGTGAGGGAAGTTACTTAATAACAGAAGGATCTGATTACTCCGGTCTAACAGGACTCGAAATTTCCAATGGAAATAAAACCATTATGGAAATGCATATCCTTGATGGAGTCGGCTCTGTGGGCTGTCAACGAATTACACTTTTCAAAGATTCACCAAAAGGCTTCCAAGATGATAAAGAGAAAATGAATAAGGAAATCGGAGTAGAGGCGGAGATATTGGATTATACAAATACAGCATATTCTGAAATAACTCTTTTTGGATTAAAGATAAGAAGAGTTGAAACAGAAGTCTTCTATGATGTAGATTCAAACACCACAACATTTGAAGCCTCATGTGAAAGAAACTGGATTCCACTAAAAGGTTTAAAGAAAGTGGCGCCAGTAACACTTTTTCAGATTGTCATTTCCAAAGAAGCTACTTCGAATGAGTTAGCTACTTTAGATTCTATACTTGAGTCCCTAGAAACTAAGTAAGAAGGGATAAAGATATGTAAAATAATAAATAATACATATGGAAGAAAACAAAAAAAATAATGCCAATATACAATCAACTCCTCAAGTAGAGAGTGTTGTAAAAAATGTTCCTAGAAAGATGAATGTTTTACTAATCACAAATATTTTTCTTACTCTCCTTATCATAGGTTTAGGTGTATATATCTTTATGACAGATAAGAAAGTAAAGCAATTGGAGAAGGGAATCCAAAAAAAAGAGAATATTACTCAAAAAGATACTGATGAGAATAAAATTGTGGAAAAAGAAAAGACAACAGAAACAGAATATAAAGGAGAATATATATCTGCAAAGCTACCTAAGGGATGGGAGATAAAAGAATATACAGGTGGAGATGCAATAACAACTGCAGAAAAATCTGTACAATACTCTGGTCTCACAAATTTAATCATCTCTAAAGACAAAGAGAATCTATTTGAAATGAAAATTATTGATGGTATAGGTTTACTAGGTTGTCCAGAATATGTAAAGTTTAAAGACTTTCCTCCTGCAAAAATTCAAGAGATAGAAAAGGAAAATAAAGAGATTGGAATGACCACTGAATATATTGACTATACAAACATCTCATACTCAGAGTTTACTTTTTTAGGTTCAAAAGTTAGAAGAGTTAAAAATCGTCTTTTTAGTGATATGGATGATGCAGAGCAATACTTTGACCCTGGTTGCCTTGAAGTCATATATCTTGAAGATATATTTGCAACAGCAAGCAGTAACAGTAATCAGACAACTCCTTACAAGATAAATATCTACCAAGTAACAATTCTTGGCAATTCAACAGAAAACACACTAAAAGAACTAGATAAAGTACTAGAAAGCATCCAACCTGTCTAGGAAAAAATTTTTACAATTTGATAATAAACTATTCCTGTTTTCAATTGACACCAGTTCAATTACTAAGTATATTAAATATGTACTTAATTTAATTAATTTATTTTTCTATGGAGAAAAAAAGATACGAAGGTTTCTCACTCATTGAGATTCTTGTAGTCGTAGCATTGATTATTATCCTTGCTACAATTACAATTGTTGCTATCAACCCTGGAAAGAATTTTAGGGATACAAGAAATGCACAGAGGAGCTCAGATGTGAACTCTATCCTTAATGCAGTTACCCAGTATACAACTGATGGTAACACATTAGCTACTTTCGGAACCATTGCAGAGTGTACAACAGGTGCAACACCAATCGGTACAGGAGACAACAGTGCAAACCTCACACCTTTAACAGAGGGAGATGCAAACTACATTGTATCTATCCCTATGGATCCTAGTGGTGGAACTGCAGAAAATACTGGTTATACAATCTGTACAATTGGAACAAGAGTACAAATTGCTGCACCAAATGCAGAGGCTGGAAAAGTTATTGAAGTAAAGAGATAGTTACTTCAATATAGTTTGAATATATAAAGTGAGTATCAGATAGCTCTTAGCTGTCCAAGGGTTATGATTGAGTTACTAGAATTATTAGATGATGTTCTCAAGAAGAAGATTAATATATCTGACTTCCTTGATGCTTTAATTCTAGATGCCCTTAAAAGCAGAGCATCTGATATTCACATAGAATCAAAAGAGGACGATATTCTCCTAGTTAGATACAGAGTAGATGGTGTTTTAAGAGACATCATATCAATCGGTCCAGAACTAAAAGAAAGTCTCCTTTTCATTATCAAAGTAAGAGCAAAACTAAGAACAGATGTACACTTAGCTCCTCAAGATGGAAAAATTCTTTTTCTAATTAAAAAGTCTGATATAGAAGGAGAAGAATCAAAAGAGGAAGAGAAGAAAGGTAAAGAAGAGAACCAGTCTGAAGTAATAGAAGAGAAAGTAGAGAAAGAAGAAGATAAAACAGAAAAGAAGGGGAAGAAAGATGATAAAGAGGAAGAAGAAAAACCTCTAAATAGATTAGAAGTATATAAATCCCAAGAAAAAGATACATATAATGTAGATGCAAGAGTGTCAATACTACCTGTATCTTTCGGTGAGAAAGTTGTAATTAGGTTACTTACCCAAGCAAACAAATCATACTCTATGACAGATTTGGGGTTTGGAGAACATGATCTAGAAATGCTTGAAAAATCATATAGACAACCATACGGTTTAATATTAATCACAGGACCAACAGGTAGTGGAAAGACCACAACACTCTACTCGATTCTTAAGATTCTTAACACTAGAGAGGTGAATATTACCACTATTGAAGATCCCGTTGAGTACAGTATTGAAGGAGTAAATCACATACAGATTAATGTAAAAAGTGATTTAACCTTTGCTACTGGACTTAGATCCATTCTAAGACAAGACCCCAATGTAATCATGGTAGGAGAGATTAGAGACACTGAAACTGCAAGAATTACTGTAAACTCTGCACTTACTGGACACTTGGTACTCTCTACCCTACACGCAAATGACTCTGTAAGTGCAATACCAAGGCTAGTAGATATGGGAATAGAACCTTTCTTAATTGCATCAACACTTAATATAGTAGTAGCACAGAGGCTTGGCAGAAGATTATGTACACACTGTAAAAAGGAATACACATTACAAAGTGATAAAGAGAATAGCGAACTATTAAAGATGAGACCTGATTTACAAAAATTTATTAAACCAACACAGAAATTATATAGAGCCGTAGGTTGTGACTTATGTAACAACACTGGATACTCTGGAAGAGTTGGTATTTATGAATTACTTTACATAGATAAACCTCTTAGAGATACGATAATAACTAACCCTTCTATGGACGCAATCCTTACAACAGCAAAAAAGGGAGATTTTAAACTCATGGTTGAAGATGCTGTTACTAAACTAACCAATGGAATAATTGATATTAAAGAATTAATTAAAGTAATCGCAATTAAAGATTAATGACAGACGAAGAAAAAAAACAATTAGAAGAGTTTGAAAAGGAACAAGAGGAAAAAAAGAATGGCAAGGAGAAAGAGGAAGCAAAAGTTGTCGAGGTTCCAAAAAAGGAAGAACCACAGCAAGCAGAACCACTTCAAACAGAACAGAAAGAGGAGAAGAAAGAAAAGAAAAAGGAAAATGTTGTTGTAGAAGATAAGCAGAAAGAAAAAAGCTTAAAGAAATTACAAGGGATTAAAGTAAAAGTCCCTACCCTGCTTATCTCAATCAAATCTCTGGCAGCATTACTTAAAGCTGGTATTCCCCTTTCTGAAACAATTGAGACCATATCTGGACAATCTAGTGATGAAAACTTAAACAGTATCTATACATATATATCACAAGAGGTAAAAAAGGGAATTAGTTTAGCAACAGCGATGAGACTATTTCCGAAAGTATTTCCCGAAACAGTCGCATCTGTAGTAGAAGCTGGAGAAAAAGGAGGCTCTTTAGAAAAAAATCTTATCTTTGTAGCAGAAACAATACAGAAAGAATGGGAAATTAACAAAAAGTTAAAAGGGGCTGTCATATACCCAGTAATCATTGTAGGAATGACTATGGTTGAATTCTTGGGAATGATTTTTATTATACTACCAAAGTTAGAAGTGATGTTTGAAGCTTTTGAAAATATCCCTGCATTCACACTATTTATTATGAATGTAGCAAAATTCATAAGAATAAATTGGATGGTTATATTTGGAATAATCTTTGTTTTGATTATAGGACTTGTTATTTTCCTAAGAACAAAGCCTGGTAAAAAATTTACAGGATGGTTGGCTATCAATTTCCCCATACTTAAAAAACTCTTTACAGCCAATATTCTTTCTTCATTTTCTAGAACGCTAAGTGTTTTACTCGCTAGTGGTATCCCCTTAGAAAGATCTATGGAGATAACATCAAGCACAACAAGCAACTTTATATACGCAGACATTTTAAAGAAAGTACATGACGGTATTCAACATGGAAAAGATCTCTCGATTTCATTAGGGGAATATCCAAAATATTTTAATGCTTCCTTTGTAAAAATGATTGATATTGGAGAGGTCAGTGGTTCATTAGAAGAAAATCTTATGTATCTTCACGAATTTTATACAGAAGAGGTAACAGAAATGAGTAACAACATTGTCACCTTTATCGAGCCTCTCCTACTAATTTTAGTAGGCCTAATAATTGGAGGTCTGGGCATCACCGTCTTAATGCCTATCTATCAACTAATGGGTACAATCAATGGATAAAGGAAATATGCAAATACAAAAAATGAATGGCTTTTCTCTACTTGAGATTATACTAACAGTCGCAATTCTTCTAATTCTCTCTGTTTTTCTTTTTCCTTTTACTATTGGAAAACTTCAAGAAGTTCAATTAAAAAACTATTCAACAAAACTAATTGAAGATATATATTTCCAACAACAACAAGCTAGAAACCAAAATATACATACAGGAATTAAACTGGAATCTGGGAAATACACCCTCTTTACAGGAGAAACTTTTGAATCTTCTACAGAAAAAGATGTAAAAGAATTAGATAAAGGATATACAATATCAAACATTTCACTAAATGAAGGAACAACTATTCTCTTTTCTCCTGGGAGTGTCAAACCTACAACATTTGGAACTTTTGTTTTAAACAGAGGACAGAGTCGTATTAAGATATATATAAATAAAGAAGGTTTAATTGGAAATGAAAAGATGTAAAAAGACTTACAAAGCGATTAGTTTAGCAGAATTGGTTTTAGCCATTGCTCTCTTTGGTATTATGTCATCTTTTCTAGTTTTTCTAGTCGTAGATGCTACAAGAGCTTTTAGTAATACACAAAAAAGGTCTGATGCTACAAATCTTACAAATGAGATATATTCTGCTTTAAAATTACTCAAAACTGACGAATGGTTTGTAGTAACACAACATACGGGATTAGGACCAAAACATCTTGTGTTTGCTGATGGTAAGTATTCTATTCTTGATGGAGAAGGAGAAAGAAATGGTTTAAAGTATAGTTTTACTGTTAATTTTGCAAAGAGAGATAATTTCGGGAATCTAAATGATGAAGGGGAGATAACAGATCCACATACTAGAGTAATAGCACTAGCAATAGAGTGGACTGATAGTATAGGGAAAAAGCACATACTTTCACCTAAACTATATATGAATGATTGGCATGTTAATACGTTTACATTTACAGATGAAACAGATTTTAAGAAAGGAACTCATGTAGAAACTACAGCAGCAAATATTATGGGAGGAGAGCTTAGGCTGCAATCAGTGTTCTATCCCAACTGGTGTCGCCCAGAAAGATCTATGAGTGAATATGATATACCTGGATCCGCAACTGCTAGATCTGTATTCGCAAGATTAGGATATGCCTACTTAGGGACAAGAGGAGAATTAACAGGAGAACCGTTTACAAAACTCAGGATAGAAGGAGTTAATCCTATCACTCTTACTGTAGAAGGAACCTTCTCTGGTTATGCTATAAATGAAATATATGTAGAAGGAGATTATGCATATTTAGCAACTACAGATGACAATAAAGAGGTTGTTATCTTAGATATCTCAAGTTTACCTTACACAGAGGTGGGATATGTAGATACTCCAGATTCATGGAATGCATATAGTGTTTTTGTAAAAGGAAATATCGGTTATGTTGCTCACAGTACATATGTATCAACATTTAACCTAGATCAAAAAACAGGAAAACGAGATATTTTGAATACAATAAATGTAAGTCTCATTCCTTGGATTGCAACCGTAAGTCAGATATATGTCAAGGATAACTACCTCTACGGAGTATTAAACTGGGACTGGTATGAGTTTGCAATTATAGATGTAACAAACCCATACTCTATGAAATTAATATCAAGAACAAGTGTTAACAACCAACAGGTATATGATATGTATATATCTGAAGATGGAAACCGAGCCTACTTTGGAACAAATATTTCCAGTAACGAGAACGAGTTCTTCATAATAGATACCTCAACCAAAAAGGGAAAAAGACCTATCATAGCATCTGTAAATACAGATATGACAGTAAGAGCTCTATCTGTTGTGGAGGATGGAAATGTAGCAATACTTGTTGGCACGGGTGGACAAGAGTATCAGGTTTACAACATTTCTAATGAAACTAATCCAATAAAGTGTGGAGGAATGCACATAGATAATGGAATATATGACATAGATTCACTTACAGACCCACAAGGTAATGCATTCTCATATATAGTTACAGGAGACACTAATAATGAGTTCAAAATCATTCGTGGTGGTCCAGGAGGAGGAGATGAAGAAACGGGAAACGGATATGTACCTTCTGGAAATTATCTATCAATCATCTCTGATTCCAAATCAACAAACTCAACATATTACACCCTTTATCTTCTTACTCAAGTACCAGAAGGAACGACCATGGAAGTACAATACAGAATTAGTGATAGTCCAACAATGGTTGGTGCTCAATGGAGAGGTCCTGATGGAACTCCAAACACGTTTTACAGCACAACTGGGACATACTCATTACCACAAGGGACAAAAGGAAGATACTTCCAATACAGGGTTAATTTCACAGGAGATACAGAACACACACCTTTACTTGAAGAATTAGTAGTAAGCTATGAAAAATAAAAAACTAAAAGGCGTAACATTAGTTGAAACCCTACTCTACATAGGCTTGTCCTCTATCATCCTCTTTGTAGTCCTTAGCTTCATGCTCTC
>Ga0255346_1004129_pt1 | contig 16244 bp, 4 predicted proteins | sample wastewater_treat_FD_194410 | JGI IMG/M metagenome (GOLD analysis project Ga0255346, IMG submission 194410) | Wastewater microbial communities from Lulu Island WWTP, Vancouver, Canada - plant22 | ecosystem: Engineered > WWTP > Wastewater > Unclassified | place: Canada: Vancouver, British Columbia... | reverse complement strand
GGTGTCATCGTTCGCCTTGAAGGTGAAACTGTCAGGACCGTTGTAATCCTGATCAGGTGTATATGTTGCCACATTGCCCGCCAGGGTCAGGGTGCCGTGTTGGGGTTGTCCAACGATCCAGTAAGTCAGTGTGTCGTCATCGGCGTCGGTAGCTACCAAAGTGATTGTAATAGCAGTGTCCTCAGGAGTGGTAACGGACTGATCTTGCGCGACCGGTGGGGTGTTGACGAAAGCTTCCACCAGGATGCTGACGGTGGCGACATTGCTATCGCTTTCTCCGTCGTTTACCTTGTAGGTGAAGGTGTCAATACCGCTGAAGTTCGCGTCTGGAACGTAGGCGAAGGAACCATCGGCGTTGAAGGTCAAAGTACCGTGGAGAGGATCGCTAACCTTGATCGCGGTCAGCGGATCGCTATCAGGATCATTGTCATTACCAAGCACGCCAGGTACCGGAACGGTCAAAGTGACCCCAAATCCAGTTGTATAGGTATCGTTTACCGCAATAGGAGGATTATTGGTGGAGGCAGCCACTACAATGCTAACGGTGGCGACATTGCTGTCGAGTTCTCCATCGTTCGCGGTGTAAGTGAAGCTGTCAGTACCGCTGAATCCAGCTACGGGAGCGTAAGTGAAGGAACCGTCCGCGTTCAGGGTTACGGTGCCATTGGCGGGACCTGCGACCAAAGTGGCTGTCAGGGCGCTGCCTTCAACATCAGTGTCATTCACGAGAACGCCAGGAGCAGCTATGGTCAGCGCGGTTTCGTATGTGGTGCTGTATTCATCGTCCACTGCCACAGGCGCGTCATTGACTGGCTTAACTGTGATGGTGACTGTTGCTTCATCGGTCCAACCCTCTGCAGTAATACTCGGGTAGCTGATGAGGTTGTAGACGAAGGTGTCAGTGCCAAACCAATTTTCCTTTGGTGTGTAGACGAAGGATCCGTCACCGTTCAAAACCAGAGTGCCATGGTTGACATCGGTCTTAACGGTTACAGTTAATTTATCGCCATCCACGTCATAGTCGTTGGATAATACACCAGGTGCGGCTACAGTCAAAACAGTGTCTTCATCGGTAGTATAGAAATCATCGTTAGCAACCGGGGCATCATTGACAGGGGTAACAGTAATGTTTACGGTCGCGGTATTGCTGTCGATTGTGCCATCGTTGACCTTGTAGGTGAAGCTATCTGTGCCGTTGAAGTTAGCATTGGGAGTGTAGGTAGCAACATTGCCCACGAGTGTGACGGTGCCGTTAGTGGGCTCGCCGACAATTGTGTAGGTCAGGGTGTCACCATCAACATCAGTACCGATCAGGGTAATATCGATCGCGGTATCTTCAGGCGTTGTAACATCAATATCATCTGCGACAGGAGCATCATTGACGGGGGTAACAGTGATGGTTACGGTAGCGACATTGCTGTCCAGGTCACCGTCATTCGCCTTGTAGGTGAAGGTGTCCGTGCCGTTGAAGTTTGGCTTCGGAGTATAGACGAAGGATCCGTCAGCGTTCAGGGTCAGGGTGCCATTGGCAGGCTCGCTAACCAGGATCGCGGTCAGGACGCTGGGATCAAAGTCGGTATCGTTGGCCAGAACCCCTCGGGCGGCAACGTTCAGAACGCCATCTTCATCCACCGTGTAGGCATTGTCAACCGCCACAGGAGCGACGTTGACAACGATGAGAGTAGCTTCCAAAGTTGTAACTTCGTGACCAGCCATGTCTTTGACACTGCCAGCAGGAACGCTGAAAGTGAAGGTGCCAATGAAACTTGCCACATTGTTACCAGCGTACGGGGTCACAGTCAGCAAGTTGCCAACGCCAGTCAGCGTGCCATAAGGAACACCAGCCAGGCTGACTACAGTGCCGTTCGCCACAACCACATCCTCACTCATCGTGATTTCGATGGTCTCAACGGTGTAACCCTGCGGAACAGTAAAGGTCATATCAACTGCGGTCACATTATCGAAGCCAGTGGCTCCACGGGCGACCATTGAGCCGACTGTTGGTGCGGTGATGTCAGGGCGTTCGCCCAGATATTCTTTTTCTTCATAATCTTCGAGGTTGGTGGTCGTGTTGACCTTCACATAACCCCATCTCGGGTTCCATTCGTCGAAGGCATTGCCGAAGATGACTGTCCAGTCAAGATCGCGACCTTCCTGGATGGGATTGCCGTTATATTCCACATAGAAGGGAGCGCTCGATTGTCTGGCGGGAGTAATGTAGCCATTGACTCTCTGCCATGCAACCTGTTCCGCGTCTGCAGTGTATTTTACGATGGTGTTACGGTTGGCATCCAACATGCCAACTTCGATGCTCAGAATGGTGTCAAGATCAAAGCTGTCGAGGTAGCGCCAGCCGAGATTCAACGCGCCGGGCCAGGTCTGGCCCCAGAGACCGAAGTCTTCGATATCAAAGATATCAGAGCTTAGGACTTCCATGGTCGCGTTGAATGTGGCAATCGCCACAGCAGGATCAACCGCTGAGTTGTACAAAGTGCCAACAGCAGGATATGTGCCAGGGCTGTTGAAATTCACGCGGAAGGTCAATGTGTAGCTTTGACCAGGCAATAAGGGGAAGTTGCCAGTAGGACCTAGATCAAGTTTCAAGCCGTTACCTGAAACAACAGGAGTCAATGGCACCCAGATTTGATGAACAGGATGGAAAACTTCAACGCTCGAGAAATCACCAAGCGTGATGTCATCGACGAAGATCGAAGCGCTCAAGCTTGTATAGGTATCGCCGTTGGCGGGATTGGTCAAAGTGACGTTGAATTCGCGCAAGTAGCCTGTGTAGTAGGGGCCTGCAATATCATCGGAGCTGATCACTGGTCGTGCATAGACCACCATCGTGTCAGTTAGGCTAGCAATTGCAACAGGTGTGCCACTGTCATGGCAGAACATGGTGCCAGTTGCTTCGTATTCGCCAGGTGTGTTGAAATTAACGCGGAAGGTCAATGTGATACTGGCATCAGGACCGAGAGCGTAGTTGCTGGTTGGGCCAACGACAAGTCTTAGACCATTTCCTTCGACCACAGGAGTCAGGGGGATCCAGGTACCGGTCACGGGATGTTTCACTTCGGCTTTCGCAAAGTCGGCAAGTCCAATATCATCAACAAAGATTGACGCGCTCAGGTTCGTATAAGTTGCGCCACCAACGGGGTTAGTCAAGGTCACGTGAAACTCTTGTTGCTCTCCAACCAAGTATGGACCTGCAATGTCATTGGAGCTGATGATAGGCATCGGAACAACTGTAATTGTCACCTTTGCTTCGTCGGCCCACATACTTTGGATGGCGGGATAGGTCACGAGGGAGTAGACGAAAGCATCCTCACCGTAGAAGTCAGCATCAGGGGTGTAAACAAAACCACCGTTCTGATTCAGCGCCAGCGTACCGTGTTGAACACCGGTCTTCAGGCTTACGACCCAAGGATCGTTATCAGGATTTTTATCATTTGAGTAGACACCAGGAGCAGGAATCGTCAAAGTCTGACCCTGGTTAACACTATAGAAATCATCAACCGCGATAACCTGGTCTTTCACAGGCGTAATGGTGATGGTTACGGTCGCAACATTGCTATCCGTTGTGCCATCGTTGACCTTGTAGGTGAAGCTGTCTGTGCCGTTGTAATCCTGATTGGGTGTATAAGTGGCGACATTGCCCACGAGTGTGACGGTACCGTGCCCGGGATCGGTGTCAATCGCATAAGTCAGCGTATCGCCATCAATATCAGTGCCAAGCAGAGTGATATCGATCGCGGTATCTTCTGCTGTAGTCACTTCAATGTCCTGGGCGACAGGGGCATCATTGACCGAGGTCACAGTAATGGTCACGGTAGCGACATTACTGTCCGCCACGCCATCGTTGACCTTGTAGGTGAAGCTATCTGTGCCGTGCCAGTTGTCATTGGGAGTATAGGTTACAACATTGTCTACGATCGTGAGTGTGCCGTTAGCCGGTTGGCTACCGATTGTGTAGGTCAGCGCGTCGCCGTCAACATCAGTGCCGAGCAGGGTGATATCGATCGCGGTATCTTCAGGCGTTGTCACTGTAATGTCCTGGGCGACAGGTGCGTCATTGACCGGGGTAACAGTAATGGTCACGGTAGCAACATTGCTGTCTTTGTCGCCATCATTCGCCTTGTAGGTGAAAGTGTCAGTACCGTTGAAGTTGGCATTGGGCGTGTAAACGAAGGATCCGTCAGCGTTCAGGGTCAGGATACCATTGGCAGGCCCCGCAACCAAAACCGCGGTCAGATCGTCAAGATCGGTGTCATTCGCCAGGACACCTGGTTTTGCGATGCTCAGCGGAGTGTCTTCAGCGGTGGCGTAGCCATCATCTGCCGCAACCGGAGCCACATTGTTGACAACCAGTGTCACGGTCGTGGTCGCAAGCGGGTTCCCTGCCAGATCTTTGATCGAGCCAGCCGGAACGCTGAATTCGAAGGTGCCGTAAACACTGGCGACTTCATTGCCGGCGTATGGGACGATTGTCAAAACAGCGCCGTTAGCTGAGATGGTGCCATAAGGAACACCTCCCATGGTCACAACTGTACCGTCAGTGATGGTTACAGCTTCGCTCAGGGTCACAGTGATGTGATCCACAGTGTAGCCCTGGTCAACTGTCAGTGTGGTACCAACCGCGGTCACCTCATCGTAGCCAGTCGAGCCGGTAGCAACGATGCTCTCGATCGTTGGCGGGGTCGTGTCCTGAATAATGATGATGAAAGTCACTGTTTCGGTGTGGATACCATCGGCTACGGTGAAGGTAAAGCCAGTTCCAGGTTTGATGGTACCGTTCTGGAAGTCAGCGGCAATGACACTCACCAGGGTTGTGCCGTTGGCATTTTTCCAGTTGGAGCCGAGGAGTGTGCCCTGGGGGTCCCAGGTGTAATCTACATTATCGTAGGTTATTTTGATGATCGTGGCACCAGCCTGGCGATGCAAAGCGCCGAGGTAGCGGGCAAGATCGTTAAGCGCGCCGGGGTTGTAATTGACATCAGTATAGGTGGCGGAATAGGTATTGGTCGCATCTTCAAAAGCGAAAGTGCCAACATAGTTGTAGACCGGGTCGTACACATAAGAAGGAGCGGATGCGATTTCAGCGTCCAGCGTGTTGTATACATCGACCACGAAGGTCACATCGGCTGTGTTCAGACCATCAGACAAGGTCATGGTGGCGGTGCCAGGGAACTGTCCCTGAAGATCAGCCACCACTACGCTCACCAGGGTAGTGCCATTGGCATCTTTCCAGTTAGAGCCGACCAGTGTTCCGTTGACATCCCAGGTGTAGACGACACCCTTGTATGTAATGCTTTCAACAGTTGAAATATCCTGATAATACAAGGCACCCAGGTAACGGGCAAGGTCGCGCATGGGCGCGCCGTCCAGATATTCCGCGGGCCAGTACTTCATGGTGTAGGTGTTGCTCGTGTCATCAAAGGTCTTGTCACCGGTGTATACATACTCAGGGTCATAGACGTAGTTCTGTGCTTCCTTGATCTCCTCATCAAGCGTGCTCACGATCGTGCGGCGGTCGCCGGTCAGGGTCGTGTTCTCAGCTGTCATGAAGAATTGCCCAGGCAGCTCGACTGTCGCCAGAACGCGGGTCGGGATGGCGGTTTGCCCATACTCAGTTTCGCGGACATTCACCCAGTATCCATCAGCCAGATAGTCAAAAGTGCCGAAAATATCAAAGGGGCTTGAGAAGTTCGTGATCGCGCTGAAGAGATCAGTTCCAGCGATTGCGGTATTGCTCTGAAGCAATTGGTAAGCACCCACTTCACCAGTGAAGAGCTCGACCTTGATCGAGACAGCCTGGTCAAGCGTTACTTTCTGCGTGCCAAAACCAGCCGTAACGCCTTTAACACCACTGGATGCCATATAGCCAAAGTCCTGCGCGTTCAGCGTAGGCACAATGTCCGCGCGGTTGCCGGTAATGATCGTGTTCTCGGCGGTATAGACTCTGCCATCATGCAAAGTCATGGTCGCCTTGATGCGGGTCGCGGGCAGATGCTGTCCGAACTCGGTCTGACGGGTGTTATTCCAGGGCGAGCCCAGGTAACTGTACTTGCCAAAAATATTAAAGGGTGAATCGAATTGCTCGGTTCCAGGGACGAAGCCGGTCATATTTTCTGTGTTGGTCTGCAGCAGAACTTCGTCGCCATTTTCGTTCTCGCCAAACAATTCGACCTTGAGTGAGGCAACATCATTAAGCAAAACGTTGGTTGTTTTCCAATTACTGGTCACACCCAGCAAAGATCCTCGTGCGTTGTCAGGATCATTGACATAAGAGAAGGTATCAGCGCTCAAGGTCGGTTCCAGCTTAGAACCGGTCAGAACATTGATCGTGAAGGTTTGCGTGACGCCTTCCTTCCAGGTCACCACCACATCCCAGCTTTGGGGAACCGCGGTAACTTTCGGATAGATCCAGACAAAATTATCGCCATCAGCAACGGTATTCCAATTGTAGGTGTTTCCATTAAAGGTAAATGTGGTGCCGGTTGTTGGGAAGCCGGCCGGGGCGTTGATCTCAACCCCAACGCGGTGACCTTCTGTGCGTCCCACTGTCGGATCAGCGGGATACCAGGCAATTTCGCCCAAAAAGTCGATTGTGTCGCCGGTCACGGTAACGGTCAGCGGCGTTACTCCGGGGATATCGCCGGTGTTTCCGGGATCGCGCTCGATCGTCCCGACCAATTGATCGATCAGCCACCAGGGGCTTTCTAAGTAGCTGCCGTAAGGCGCAAAAACGAAGCGGTCCGGGTCGTGGCTGTAGCGTCCATCGGTCAATGCCAGAACCGCGGTTGGCGGGTTCGCGCTTGCGGCTGCCAACAGCTCATTAGAGAAGATCACGCCTTCCATGCCGCCGGTAAAGTCGCCGCCGGATATTTCAACGCTGGTTGTGCGCAGGCTTCCACCAGATGGCACGCGCTCACGCACCGCGTAGCCGCTGGTGCCGGTGACCACGCCGCCGCTGATATCAACGGTCATGGCGCCATCGACCACATAACCGCCCGAGGGGTTGTCGATCAGGATGCCGTCAGTCGCGCCTGTGATCGTTCCACCGGTCACGGTCAGGTCACCGCGTTTCATTTCGATCGCGGAGGTGATGCCATTGATCGTTCCACCGTTGATCGTCAGCGTGCCAGATTGCGGTTGATAGATCGCCGCTGTCGTTCCGGCATTGATCGTTCCGCCGTTCACGGTCACAGAAGTGCCGCCATAATTGTAGAAGGTGTTGACGGTGCCATTGCCGGTGATCGCGCCCTCTCCATCAGAACGAGAAACAGTACCACCGTTGATGATCGCGGTCGCGCCGTTGCCCTGCACGATCACGCCATTGGTCAGATTACCGCTTTCCAGGGTGAAGGTGCTGTAGGTTGGAGTCCAGGTATAAGCGCTGGAGTCTCCATTGACTCTCACCGAGCGGAAACCACCGGTCAGTGTGGGTCCATTAACAACTGCAACACCGCCGTTGCTTAGGTTCAGCGGCGCACCACCGGTCTGGGTGACCAAGGCGCCATTGCCAGTCAAAGTTACTGATCCACCCGTCCCAACTGTCACGATATAACCAGTTTGAGATGTCGTGGTGCGGGTGGCGGTAAAGCCGTTCGTATCAATAGTGAGGGACTTGTTGTTGACAAAAGCAATGCCAAACTCTTCAAAATTATTCAGGAACCGGAGTTCATCGCCGCTAGTTGCTTCACTCGTTGCCGTGGCAAGCGAGCAGTAATTGACAGCCGGGCTGGCGCTCACGTTCGAAACCACCTCACCGGTCAGGCTGTAACTTGCCGCGCCTTTATCGGCAGGAACTGTATAGGGGATCGCAAAAGCATCCGGCCAGTCCACCAGCATCGAATTCACTCCATCCAGCGTGATCGTGGTGGTCACACCGGCTACCAGCGGCTGGAAGGTGATGATGATAAGAGCACCTGTTCCGCTTTTTGGGTCTGGGTCGCCGTTGGTGCCGCGTTGCGCCATGCCCCACTTAATACGTCCTGTATCCGCGCCAAAAGTATTGGTTGGTTCATAGAAGGCGTCGGTCGCGTTCAGAAAGCCACCGTTATCGATCGAGATAATCTCGATCTCCTCCGTGTCATAGGTTAGTTCCAGGTGATAGGCAGTCAGATTTGTAACGCTTCCAACCCGCACGTACATTGTGGTCGGCTCGCAGGTGTTTCCCCGTGATGGTGTGAATGGGGTCACATAAAGCGTCGTGCTCTGCGCCTTGACTGGATCGGTCTGTGCCAGTCCAAAAACCAAAAGGACTGCCAGAAGTACCAGTGTGATTAAAGTTCTTCTTGATTTCACTATTTCCTCCACTAAACTAATTCTTACGTTTGTTTTTGACTAAAAAGCTGCCGGCAAGGATTGCTGCCGCAGCCAAAATTACCACAATGATCCAGATGGTCTTATTCCTGCCTTCCTGCGCCTGAGAGAGCTCTGCCCCATCACTTGTTGCAGGAATTTGCGCGGGTTCGTCTTTATCCCCCACAGCCGCAACAGCTTCTTCGGGGGTCTCATCTACTTGATTGCTTTGCTCAGGTGTTTCAACGAGAACAGGTTCAGAAACTGCCGAATCGCTGCTCCCAACTTTCGTTGCCGTCGGCACTGGAGTGCTGGTCGGCACGGGGGTATTGGTTGCTGTTGGGGGGATATAAGTTGGGATGATTGTGATCTTGGTTGGGTCGATCACCGGAATCGCGGTCGTGGTGACTTCAGGAGCCTGCGCTGAGATGCTGATCTCTCCGTCAACTCCTTCAACCTCGATCCCCAACCCCTCACGGGTCGCTAATTCTACTTTTTCTACCTCGATCTTTGTCGTGCCGGTCTTTAATGCCTTCGCGTAGAGTACCATGATCGTCCCGCTGCCGCTTTTCGCCTCGCTGGGGTTCAATTGGGTCAAAACCAGCCACACGCGACCCTCTTCAGGATAAATTTCATTATAAAGCGTTACCCCAGGGTCTAAAAAGGTGCCTATTGCTGGCTGGATGCCTTCCCTACTCGGGTCAGCGTCTTCAAACTCCCAGAAAGCTGGGTCAAATTTCAGTTCGATGTCGATCCCGTAGAGATCGACCACATCTTCAATATTGATGGGTATCTCCACCCTGACGCCAGGGCGAATTTCCATATCCTCAAGCAGACCTGCCCTGGCTATGGATTGGGCACGCGCGATGCCAGTCGACAACAATGCGATCACAAGCACGATCGCGAAGGTTTTAAGTGTTTTTAAAAATAATTGATATGATTTCATCTTCTATCCAATAATATACGATATTTTTCTTGTCTAAGGCAATTAATCCAATCCTAATCATTAAGATCTAAGGAATCCAGTTTGCGTAAGCAGTTTGGCTGCTTAAACCGAAGTTGCCTGCAACGAGCGCGATATCGATGAGGTTTACTACGCCATCAAAGTTGACATCCGCGTTTGGGTCTGCGTCCGGGTCAAGATAACCGCCGGTCACCATCGTCAGGTCATGGATATCGATCACGTTATCAGTCCAGACAGCGTTGCCACCGCGCAGCATAAGCGGGGTCAGCGTTCCATCCTCACTCGTGATCGTTGCGGTCTTGTTAAGATCAGCCGTGATGTTCAGCACGCGCGGCTGGTTGGTCGTCAGCAGGTAGCTGTCGGCTGCTACTGCTGGGATGGTCAGGTTTTCGCCGGGAATATTCGTGCTCACGCCGCTATAGGCGAGGCCATAGTGCAAGCCTCGCCCAAGATAGAGCGTGATCCCACCGCGATCGCTCTGCCCCTGTTGGGCAATGTTCAGGATCAACGGAAGGTAGAGAAGATTTCCGGTATTGACCACATTCAGGGTGCCGTTAGTCGAGCTGACAGGAAGAGCCTGGCCGTAGCGATTAGATAAATGGGTTTCCGTGAATTCAAGAGGTGTAACACCTTCTGTCACACCTTGAAAAACGATCCTAAAGAGCGTGCCGGTGCCGTTTTGTCCATCTGTTGCCAGTTGGCCACAGATCAGCCTGAAATAGTTCGGCCCGACAAAACGATCGATACAAGAAGTATTCTTCAGGAAATCACCAAGTTCATAACTCAGGCGAGTTACCTTAGTGGGGTCAAAGTTAACCTGCACGTCGAATGCGCTTACGTCAATCGCGTCGCGGATCATTACATTAACAGTTACCTGGTTTGTGCCGTCCATGTAAATATAAGATGGGTCAGGAGAAAAATGGATCAAGTTTTCTGGATCCTGAGCTTTTACCGCATTTGTTTGCGCGATCGAGAAGAAAAAAACAAGACAAAGAAAGATCGACCAAATTTTTTGTAAAAATTTCATGTATACACGCTTGCTTTCTAAAACAATTCATGCAGGGCGGTTCAACCCGCCCTGCATCTGTTAATTGTTAGTGTTCAGCCAGACTCAGATCAGGGAGTCCAGTTTGCATAAGCTGTAGTGCTTGTGAGGCCATAGTTACCAGCGACCAGGGTGAGGTCACGGATATTGACCACGCCGTCAAAGTTGACATCGGCGTCAGTTACTTCTGTAGAGCCAAATGCTCCGGTGACCAAGCCGAAGTCTTGTATATTAATTTCATTATCTGTCCAGATAGCATTACCACCGATCAGGCGCAAAGTGGTGATCACCTCGTCACCGTTCAAGATAGTGATCTCTTTACCCAGGTCAGTAGTGATATTGAGATATCTCGGTTGAGCTGTGGTAAAAGTGTAGGTCGTGTTGGGCACAAGGTAAGCAAAGCTCACATTGCCACTTGAGGCATTGGTTGAATAGACGGTTGGGATTACAACAGACCCACCAGTCATCTTTACCGGTACACCCGAGCGTTCAAGACGACCCTGCATGCTGACCGTGCCGGTAACAGGACCGACCATATCGCCAATGCGGTACCAGGGATCGTCAAAGTAGACATACTTGGGTATGTAAACAAAGGCAGCTGGATTAGTGTTATAAGCACCGCCGATGAGATCAAGCACACCATCATTGTTGGTTGCAAAGTCAACCGCACCTTCTTTACCACTCATTTGACCGTTGCTTATGGTCGCATTTACGATCTTGGCGGGTCCTGAGAGGACGTATTCACGAATGGCATAACCATTGGCGCTTGTGATCGTGCCTCCATTGATGTTGAGCTTCAGATCACCAGTGTAACCAGTCTGGCTAAGGAGGAGGATTGCGTCACCCGTAGCATTTGCGCCACTGGGATTTTCACTAGGATCTGAAAAGGCGCCAGTGGCAGTGATGGTACCACCAGAGACGTTCAGGTCACCGGATTTCATGTGAATCGGGCTACCAGCGGTGATCGTACCGCCAGTAATGTTCAAAACACCATTCTGAGGATGATAAATAGCGATATCATCGGCAGCCCCTATAATATTTGCGTCACCACTGATATTGATTACCGTGCCAGCAGCTGCAGACGAACCATGCCCAGAAATTGCAGCTCTGCTGCCACTTCTGGTTACTGTGCCTCCACTCACGTTAAGTTCAGCACCATAACCGAAGACGTAGATTCCATCGGTGGTAGTACCACTGGTCATATTGAAGGTGGATGAGATAGGGGTGGTTCCTGCAATATTTCCGTAGATAACTACAGAAGTATAATCACCTGATAGCGTGGCACCATTACCATTTAAGCCTAAGTTCAGGACGCCTTTGGTTACTACAACAGCGGCACCCTTCTCTCCATCAACACTGGTTGTGGTTATCGTGCCTCCACCAGTTATGGTCAGGTTTCCGTTATTTTGGACGGTAAAGAAGTTGTCGTAATTTGTGGTCGCTTTAGTGCGGGTGATCGTCTTGCCGTTGGTATCGAAGGTGATTGTTTTCTCAACTGCTACCGGAGCTGTAGTCTCAAAATCAAGGCGAGCCAGTAAGGTATCGCCAGCTTGGGCAGCATTGACAGCATCAGCCAGTGTTGGGTAGAGTGAATTATCTCTCAAATTGATCACAGGCCACATATAGCGGATATAGTAATAATTGTCTGTGTGGAGGTAGGTCTCCAGGGGGAAGTAGACAAAGGTTTTTGGATCAACGTTATAAGCGCCGCCCGTGAGCTTGAGGACATCTGCGGCAGTTGTCGCGAAGGTAACTGCAGAACCTGCGTCACCCGCATCTGTACCGCCAGTCAACTTAGCTGTGTCACCACTTATTGAAACAGAGCTTGTTCTGGAAGTATGAGTGGCAGGAGTAAATTCGCGTACCGCATAACCATTGGCGCTCTCGATCGTACCGCCTGTGATGTTCAGGGTCATGTCCCCGGTGTAGCCATCCTGGTTCATAAGGAAGATCGCGTCACCTGTGGGGGCTGCGCCATTGGAATCCAGGGCAGGAGCTGCCACAAAAGCGCCAGTAGATGAGATCGTACCGCCAGTAACGGTCAGGTCACCGGATTTCATGTAAATTGGACTGTCACCACTGATCGTGCCGCCAGAGATGGTCATGACACCATCCTGAGGATGATAGATAACGATATCATCATCGGTTCGTGTAACCTGGGCATTGTCTCTGATGATGATCTCTGTGCCGCCTTGATTGTAGGTTGCGTTTACTGTCCCACTTCCTTGAATGGCAGCATATACTCCTGCGCTGGTCACTGTACCACCACTCAGATCCAGTTTACCGCCATTGCCGACTACGACTATATTGTAAGCGGTACCACCGGTCATCTTGAAAACAGCTGGGGTTGGAGTTGCCCAGGTAGTTGAATTATTATTACCCTGAACTCGGACGCCAACATAATCGCCCTTCAGGGTTGCGTTTACAAGTGTAGCTTCGCCACCCACGATTCGTAGGGCGGCACCCAGTGCACCAGTGGTTGTACCATCGGTATCGGTTGAATTAAGCGTTCCACCGCCGGTGATCGAGAGATTACCACCTGTTTGAACCTCGAAGAGACTGTCATAGGCCGAGGTCGCACCTGTGCGGGTCACTGTATAGCCAGCAGTGTTAAAGGTGATTTCTTTGGCAACTTGGACTGGTGCAGCTACAGTGAAGTCACGCAGGACGGTTAGGGTGTCTCCTGCAAACGCTTCGTCCACTGCAGTTTGCAGATCACAGTAGTTCGTGGTGCCGTTCCTGACCGCATAAAGGCTGGTCGTAACGGTCGTTTCTGCATTAGTGATGTCATAGGGGTAAGGCCAGGCATCATCGGTTCTGGTTAGGATAGAAGTATTCAGGAGCTCCATCACAGAAGTTCCTGTTGCTTTGGTCTTTACTTTGATCTTCATCAAAGTACCGCCATCCGGATCATCGATCAGGTTCCAGTCGCCTTGATTCCCATAAAGCGCTCTGCTGTAATCAAGTACCCCAGTATCATTGCCGAGATCCTTGATCTCAATAGCGTCACCTGGCAGGACATCGCCATTGATCAACTCCAGTACCTCTAACTTTGTAGTGTCAAACGATACTTTGATCTGATAAGAACTCATGTCATAAAAGGGACCAATGTTGACGGAAACTATGTACTGACTACCGATCTCACAAGCTTCCAATGTAACCGGGTCCATTGCCAGGGTGGTGTTGGTAACCTGGGACAGTTGAGTCATTTCCGGGTCGATCCAGAAGGGGAAGAATTTAACAGGACCATCCAGGTCTTCTCCGCTGGGCCCGTCTGCGCTGCCCCAGTAGTTGGGGGAAGCGTCAACCTTTTCCTCAGCATTTTCGTTCTTGAGAGCTACCCCCACACTTGAGTTGAAAGCGTTGTTTTCGATGATCGTTCCTGAAGGAACTTCGTGCTCAGGTGTGGTGTTAACGAGTTGTTCGATAAGTTGTACGCCAGAGGCAAGGGTCGTAAAGGTATTGTTCTTGATCTGTGTGCCCTGGACATCGCCGCGGAGCAAGATGCCTATGGTGTTTTCATTAACATGCTCTTCTTGCCCTGTGATCGTATTATTCTCAATGACAGCGCCAGTGATCGTGCCTTTTCCAGCGCCAGCAGAGCGGTCTGCTAAGCCAATCCCGCGGTCTTTAATGCCACCAAGAATGATCGTATTATTTCTGATCTGAATATCCGTGTAATGGCCATAAAGGGTGCTGCCTGACCATTGATAGGTGGGAGATGTGTTGAAGGTGATTGCTTCTGACCATCCATCACCAGTACGAACAAATGAGAGTGTGTTGTTCTCAACGATCTGAGGAGTAGTAACAGTTTTGTCTCCATAGATCATGCTGTAATAGAGACTGCCATCCGCGACATCTCCGGTATAAACGGTGTTGTTGCGAACAGTCGTTGAACCCAGCTGTTGTTCAAAGATGAGCGGATTGCCGCCAACCAGGTTGAGGGTGTTATATTCCCAGATCACAGCGGCGTGATTGCCCTGACCATAAAGTCCATAGTCATTGTATTGACCTCTGTCAGCGCCGTTAATGATGTTGTTTGACACCGTAACCGTCGCGCTATCTACAGCGATAGCGGTACCAGAGGTCAGAATGGTTGCTCCGTGGCTTGGGCGTGGGGGATTGTTGAAGGTGAAACCGTCGATCAAAACATTACCGCTCGGATTCACAACCTTAATGGTGCTGTTGTTCGTTGCGCCAGACGGGGCGATGATGGATGCATGACCAGGGGCACCAAGCAACTGGATGCTTTTGTTAATAAGAATGTCTTCTTCATCATAAGTACCAGCATAAACACGAACCACATCTCCATCGACCGAGGCGTTTACAGCTGCTTTGATTGTTGAATACCAGACATCCTGTGTCTCGTTATGGACATAATAGAGGGTCGCGTTTCCTGCGGGTCCGCCGAAAACGGGTCCTGCAAAAGCAGGGTTATAGCTGGTTGCCGTGACATTATTAACAATCGGTGCATAAATGATGTTATCCGTACCAGAGGCTCTTCCAACCAATCCGCCTGCATAGGGTGAGCTGTGAGTGTGGGTTGTGTTACTTGCGGTAACCGTTCCACCATTCACAGTGTTGTTCCAAAGCCTTGTTCTTGTAGTGATATTACCGATCAGTCCGCCAACGTCCCGGACACCAGTGATGTTGACGTTGGTTGCTACTGAATTTTCAACGACACCGTCTTCTCCAAGGAATCCAATCAAACCGCCTGCTTTATCACCATTGTCGTTGATAGAAGTATCAAATGTTGTGGTGATTGTAGGGTTGGTAACGCTACAATTTGAATATTGTCCGTAACCCTATCCCACCAGTCCACCTGCCCAGTGGTTAGCATTAACGGTCACATTAGTAACGTGGACATTTGTAATTGTTGGATTTGGGTAAGCGTAGCCAACCAAACCACCCACAAACTGATTACCGGCGATGTAGACATTGTTCAGGTTCAGATCCTTTATCGTGCCGTTTGTAGCGCCGAAAAGTCCGACTTGATCCACATTCGGAGTGTCGACGGTCACATTCGAAATTGTGTGATTTCCACCATCAAATATGCCAGCGAAAGTTTTTGAGCTGGTTCCGATAGGTACCCATGCCACGCCGGTTAGATCAATATCTGTAGCAAGGGTCACTGTTGAGCCTGCGAAATTATCGCCAGCATTGACAGCATCTCGGAAGGCTTCAAATTCAGTCAGAGATGTAATGGTAAGATCTGCTGCCTGAGCCTGCTGGGTAGGCATTGCCGCAAAGAGCAAGCCCAGCAAAAGCGCTACGACAACAAGGTTGCGTAAAATACTTTTTTTCATTTAAATTCCTCCATTCATAATATTTAGGTTTGTTTTTCCCCCAGCGCTAAGGCTGGAAACATACAACTTTATTTCTTCTACTTCTCTTTTTCTGGTTCTCTTCAATAAACTTCCTCCCTTCGCTGATCTGCTTTCTTCAACACATCAAAGTCCTTCTGATAACGATTAATTCCTTAGCGAATCGAACCTTGATAATCCCCGCTTGCGCCAATTAAATAAGAATTGCCGCGAATTAAGGAGGGTGTAACAAAGGCTCCCCTGGCGATGATCTTATTTAGATGCGCAATGTCAGGAAGTGAAAAAGACTGTTTATATCTGGTAATTTGACTTGTAATTTTGTATCTCACATTCATTTATAGACAGATTATAACGATACGTCAAAAACATTCAATGGCAAAGCTTATATAAGCAACAACTTGATCAAAGATTTAAACATTTAGTATTTAAAGAACAGCACCTCAAGTTTTCAGGAAAATTAAATTACAAAACTGAACCTTTACTCCTTCATTACTACGCAGAGGGCGCTAACGAATGGGGTGGAAATAAAGCTCTAAAACCTAACCCACTATCAGATTTCCTCCTACAAAAAATTATACTCAAAGAATTTTATTTTGGAAGGGTTTAA
>Ga0255346_1004120_pt1 | contig 16259 bp, 9 predicted proteins | sample wastewater_treat_FD_194410 | JGI IMG/M metagenome (GOLD analysis project Ga0255346, IMG submission 194410) | Wastewater microbial communities from Lulu Island WWTP, Vancouver, Canada - plant22 | ecosystem: Engineered > WWTP > Wastewater > Unclassified | place: Canada: Vancouver, British Columbia... | reverse complement strand
TGACCTTTCTACCGAAATGGTACACAAGGGTTACTTTAATACTCCTGAGAATCTCTATCAAAGTATGCTTCAGTGATAGCAAGTCAACGGAGTTTATGGAGATTAATTAGGTAGACAAGTAGACGAGTTAAAATGCCAATTGCAAACATATACGGAACAGTGACAGTCAATTTCAGTGGCACTGATTACCACTGTCACTGTTTCAATTCCTGTTTAAAACCCACTTTTATCTTGTCTACTTGTCTACCCCATATAAAAAAGAAAAAGAATATTTTAAAAAAAGTAACAAAAAAGTACCGTTTGCTTTTTTTCTAAGTATTTAGTTTCAGAAGGGAGCAATTTGTTCCCGCAAAAATAACATCGATTTTAAATCTTAATAAAATGAAAAAGATTAAAAAACAACAAGTTGTAAAAATGAACCTCTCTCTTGAACGTGAATTCTTTGAATTGCTTCAGGAGAAGGCAAAACAAGACTATGTGCGAGTAGCCACATGGGTTAAGCAGTATCTGATGAAGAACCTGCTTGAAAAAAATAACAGCGATGATAAATGTTTAACCAAAAATGAAAGAACTGGAATGGGACTTCAATAGCAGTGGCACAGACACAAAGATTGACTCCAAAGAGTTTGGACTGTCAATTATTCCCGTAGCACTAACCAAAAAACCAATTATCAAATCTTGGTCGGAGTTCCAGAGCACAATCACCCCGATAGCACTCTGGCACTCGCATTACATCAACCAAGGCACGGTTGGAATTATTACGGGAAAAATAAGCGGTAATCTTGAATGCATAGACATCGACATCAAGAATGACCCGACAGGTAAAATAATCACGGAATATTCCAACATTATCCCCCCTGACCTTCTTAAAAAGTTGGTTATTCAATCAACACCAAGTGGTGGTCGCCATTTCATCTATAGATGCCCTGACGCAACAATAGATAAGAATCTCAAACTGGCTCTTCACTCAGATAGAACCGTTATCCTCGAAACCCGTGGTGAAGGTGGCTACTTTTGCACAAGTAAAGTCAACAACAAGATTATGCAAGGAGTACTTGACCTTGATAATCTCTATGAAGACATTCCAGTCATCACACCAGAAGAAAGGAATTTACTACTCGAATTAGCGAGAAGTTTGACCCGATTTTTCCCATCAGGGAATACATCAAAGAACGGTGAACCATTTGTTTATAACGAACCTGCCATAAACGAATTCAATAATAAATACCTTATTGTTGAATTATTTGAAAAACACGGCTGGTCTGTTGTAAAGGAAGATGACCAGAAGATTTACCTTCTAAGGGACGGGTCTTCAGCAGTGCATTCAGGGTATTATTTCAAGGACAGTAAGACCTTCTTTTGTTTCAGCACTTCTACGGAATTTCAACCAGAAAAACCGTACAACCACTTTCAGGTTTTACAGGTGCTGGAAGGAAAGAATGATTACCGAACCACGGTAAGATTGCTGAAAGACTATGGATATGAAGTAAAAACCAAACCTGATAAGATTACTTCAGACGATATCGCTAAATACCTTAATGAAAAAGGTGTCAGGTACGATACATTTATCCAAGACCTGACTATTAACGGTAAAATAATCGAGGAACTGGATTATAACACCCTTTATATCGATTTGAAAAAGCATTTCGACAAGGAGATTCCGAGGACACGGTTCGAAGAGACTATTAAGTCGAATTATATCACCGTTATCAATCCTCTGCTTGAATTCATTGAAGCAAATAAAGAGAGGCATCCTGTTGGTATGTTTGAAAGATGGTTGGATTGTATGGTGTTAAAGAACAAATCCATTGACAGGACTTTACTCATAAAGTATATGAAGAAATGGTATGTTGGAATGATTGCTCAGGCACTGGGGTATGAGTACCCCAACGAGTTCTTTTTAACTCTATTATCTGTTGAACAAGGTCTTGGGAAGACCACCTTGCTCAGAAACTACACCCTTCCAAAGGAACTTCACTGTTATCGGAAAGAGCATTCTTTAAGTTTTGATGATGATTTCAAGGTATTGATGTCTCAGGCTTTGCTAATTGTGGACGATGAAATGGATGGTCGCTCGTATGAGCAAGACAAAACGTTCAAGACGGTTTTGAGTACCAAGGAATTGACCATGCGCAGAAAATATGACCGAAGAATATCTACAATTAAGCGCAGATGCAGTTTTGCTGGTAGTGGCAACTATCTGTTTGTGGTCAGGGAACAACAAAACCGCAGAATAATTCCTCTTGAAATTGAAAAAATTCATTTCGAAAAACTGTCTGAAATCGACTACACGGATTTGTTTATGGAAGCCTATAACTTGCTTGTAAATGGTTTCCCATATTCATACCAGCAGGATAATAAGCAGGAATTGAAGCACATTTATGCTGACTATATTCAATATTCAGATATAGATTTGATATTCGATGAGTACGTCCAGAAACCAGACACTGTAGGTGACACCTTTCTGATTACTAATCTGGATTTGGTAAATGCATTGCTGGGTAGATTCCCTTATGCCAGCAAACGCATCAACGTACTGGTAATTGGTAAACTCATGGCAGAGAATGGTTTTGAGACCATTAGAAAAGGTAAGAAGCGTGTGACCTGCTATTGCATCAGCAAAACCAGCCGCATTGTCCAATCCATTGGAGATGATACTCAGTCTTGGCGGTTAAATTATGGCGATTATGTTGGATAGAAGTAAAAATTACTTGTTTTAAAATCATTGTAAATGAAGACTTTAAATCAGATTATAACCGAAATAAAGGAAATAAGCAATATGCACCCGATTATGCTGGACAGGATTGACGCATTAAGAGAAGCAGGATATGAAACCATACATTATGTATACGTTAAACAAAATACAGGATTGTATGCTGCAACCCATCTGACCAAGAAACTGGTATACCGCATTCAAATTGGTTATACAGAATTGCAGAAAGGTTACCCTGCTGCATGGTGTGTTGACGTATCAAGCATAAATGTTGTGGATGAGGTGGAATTACCGTTTTAAATTCAATTAGGGGTGCAGTGGTTTAAGAGGATGCTGCACCCCTTTTTTTTTCCTGACAATAATGTTCTAAAAATTTCCAATCTTTTTTCAGATTTTTTTCTATAGTAATTCAAATTAAAATTCCGTACATTCGATTCTCCAAAACTTTAACTTTTCTTAAATCAATGCTTCTTAAAGAACTTCTGAAATCTAAAGGTCTGAAACAAAAGTGGCTTGCCAACAAAATTGGGGTCAGTGAGGTGACGGTTTCAAATTGGTGCTCAGGTAAAAGTGTGCCCAAAAGAGCACATTTACAGAAAATCAGCGAAATTCTTGAAGTTCCTGTAAAAGCAATTATCAATATTTGATGAATATCGAATCGAAATACATATTGTCTTTTACTGCTGCTTCATTACGGTTGAATGAGATGGTCAAGGTCGCAAAGGCTGCACAAGAGGATGACATAACTGACCTTTCAATAGTGAAAGAAAGTGGTGTTGTATTTGGTTCGGTAAAAAACAGAACAACCGACAGAGAATTCCGTGAAATTAGGAAGCGGTTGGAGACACTAACCCCTGACCAAAAAAACATCCTGATTCACGGAGACCTGAACAGCCAGAAACAAATTGCTTTTCTTGCCGTCTGCAAACGTTACGGGTTTATCAGGGACTTTACCATTGAGGTTATTCGTGATAAGGTACTGGTGTTTGATTTTAAGATAAACGAGTCGGACTTTAATTCATTTATTAGCAGCAAAATATTATTACATCCCGAACTCGAAGCGTTTTCGGAGTCAACACGAAAGAAAGCCAAACAGGTAATGTACCGCATTCTTGAACAGGCTGGTATTATTAATAATGCCGTTGATAAAGCCATACTGCCTCAAATTCTTCAGCAGGATGTAATTAATGCAATTGTCAGGGACGAACCCGTATGGCTTAAAATATTCATGATGCCCGACAGGGACATAAAACAATTAAGGCACTGAGATGGAAGATATTGTTAAAAAATTCGAGCACCTATATCAGGTCATTAGCAATCAGGAGTTCCTACGGAAGGAATCGTTGGGTGGTGAAATACCATTCTTTATCGCAGCTTTCGACCCAAAACAACAAAATGATGTTGAACGGGCAATACGTAAACTGAAGAACAAACTCGACACAAATGGCATTCCTGTGCTGGAATTAAACCTTTATGATATTGCTCTGGAACTGCTGAACGATGGACTTGGTGATGGTGAAATATTTGAACTCGAAAAAACAATGGATAAGAGAGAGTTCAAACAGGCATTACAATCCACATTGGACATCAATGAAGTGCTGATTCCGAAGATTAAGAACATGATTGAAAACAGTTCAGCTAAGGTTTACTTTTTAACGGGTATTGGACTGGTATTCCCATTTATACGTAGCCATAACGTGCTTAACAACCTTCAGAATATCGCCAAAAAAGCACCAACAGTTGCATTTTTTGCTGGTGATTACAACGGCTACTCTCTGGAACTTTTTGGTCTGATGAAAGACGATAATTATTACCGTGCATTTAACATCGCTAACTATAAATTAAAGAAATGATTCTCAAGGATTTTTTCGTTAAAGACATTAACCGTACCATCGAGACGGTTATCAAAGCAGATGACCAAGACCACGTGCTGGATGAAGTGGTTGAATATGTTGTCACCAATGAGGTATCAAAGAAGATTGGCGACTTTTTTTCTGCTTATAATGATTACCGTGGTGCAAACGGGGTCTGGATTTCTGGTTTTTTCGGTTCTGGCAAGTCTCATCTTCTGAAGATTCTTTCCTATGTGTTGGAAAACAAGGAATTCAATGGCTATAAACTCGGAGAACTGTTTGCTGAGAAGATTGAGACCGACAAAATCCTCAAGGGTGATATTCAAAGTGCAACACGTATACCATCGGAATCAATACTTTTCAATATTGACCAGCAAGCACAAATTACCAGCAAGCAGGAAGAAGATGCCCTGCTGAACGTGTTCTACAAAGTCTTTAATGACCACCTTGGATATTTCGGTGCACAACGCCATGTGGCAGAATTTGAACGATGGATAGATAACGAAGGTAAATACAAGGAGTTTCAGGAAGAATTCGAAAAGGCAACTGGCGAATTCTGGTCGAATGCACGCAGAAAATACTTTTCGCCAAAGGTGAAAGAAGGCATTGGTCAGGTTCTTTCAAAGCTATTGGGCGATACTCCTGAAAAATACCACAATATAATCGATACTATAAGAACCGATTCCAGCATATCGGTGGATGATTTTTGCACTAAGGTTAGCGAATACATAAAGACCAAGCAAAAGGGATTCAGACTGAATTTTTTCGTGGATGAAGTGGGTCAGTTCATATCGGAAAACACCAAACTAATGCTGAATCTTCAGACCATTGCCGAGACCCTTGCCACCAGAACCAAAGGCAATTCATGGATACTGGTCACTTCACAGGAAGATATGGAGCGGGTTGTGGGTGATATGAGCAAAAGCCAACAGAATGACTTTTCGAAAATTCAGGCACGGTTTAAACTGAAAATACCATTAACCTCTGCCAATGTGGATGAAGTGATTGAAAAACGGCTTCTAAGCAAAACTGACCCTGCAAAAAACCTGCTGAAAACCGCATGGAAGAACGAACAATCTAAGATGGAGACCCTGCTGTCATTTTCTGAAGTGGGTGTGCAATTCAGGGGTTATCAGGACGAGAAGGATTTTATCAGTAAATATCCATTCGTTTCTTACCAGTTTGACTTGTTCCAGCAATGCATCAGGGCACTTTCGAACCATAATGCCTTTCAGGGTAAGCATGCATCCGTTGGAGAAAGGTCTATGCTTGGAGTATTCCAGCATGTAATTCAGCAAATTGATACCAAAGACCAGAATGCATTTGTCAGCTTTGATTTGTTGTTTGAGGGCATCCGTTCCACCATTCGTGGCGAACTGCAAAGTGCCATTATACTTGCGGAGAGGCAGGTTGATAATCCATTTGCTGTAAAAGTGCTGAAAGCACTGTTTATGGTGAAATACTACAGCAACTTCAAAACAACTGCCAGAAATATCTCGACCCTGATGATTGACAGCATTCAGGTTGATTTAAAGGAACATGACAAAAAAATTAATGAAGCACTTGCACTTCTTGAAAACCAAACCTACCTCCAGAGAAACGGTGACCTGTATGAATACCTGACTGACGATGAAAAGGATATCGAAGAAGAGATTAAAGCTACTGATATTGACAACGGTCAGATTACAGACCTGTTTAAACAAATCATTTTCGATACCATAATCGGTGATAACAAGATTAGGTATCTGGAAAACAAACAAGAGTACGATTTTACAAGCAAGATTGATGGTGTGATATTAGGCAAGGATAAGGAACTGACCATTGAAATAATCACACCTAACTTCCAAGACCATGATAGGGAAGATTTCTTCAAATCCCAGACGATGGGTTACAATACCCTGCTGATGATGGTTCTTCCTGATGATGCACACATGCTCATGGATGTCAGGATGTACCTGAAAACTGAAAAATACATCCGTCAGAACCAATCCACAACGAATAAAGATAATGTCAAGCGCATTCTCTTTGAGAAGGCTCAGCAGAACACAATGAGAAGGGCATCCCTTGTTACCCTGCTGCGAAGACTTTTGGGTGAATCAGCAGTTTACATGAACGGGATGAAGCAGGATGTAAATGGCACATCTGATGGTAAAACAAAGCTGGTCAATGCCTTCCAGAACCTTATTAAGCTGGCATACCCAAACCTGAAAATGCTTGGAAGCACTTTTTACACGGAAGATACCATCAAAGCCATTATCAGGAACAAGCAGGATGATTTGTTTGGCACGGATGACTCAACCTTATCCGAAGCCGAAAGTGAAATGCTTAATTTCATACAAAGAAGGAAAAAGATGTCGGAAAGGACATCACTCACCGATATTCGTGACTACTTCGCTAAGAAGCCTTATGGTTGGTATCAGAATGCCGTATTCAGCATCGCAGCCAAATTATTCAAACGAGGGAAAGTTGAACTTTCACAGGATTCTAACCTGTTGGACGATGATGGTGCACTGAATTCTTTCATGAGCAACAGACTTTATAGCAACACTCTTCTCGAACCACAGGTAGATTACGACCCACGCCTTATTAAGCAACTGATGACGGTTTACAGTGAGTTTTTTGATGAGACATGCCCTGTGAAGGAAGCTAAAGAGGTAGCACTGGCATTCAAGAATAAACTCACTCTGGAATTGGGATGGTTGAACCAAATGTTAATGAGTAAAGAAACATATCCATTCCTTTCAATTCTTGACCCAGTTGCTGAATTTGTGGAAAAACTCACAAAAAAGGATTATACCTACTTCCTGACAAGCGTAAAAGATTTCGAAGACGCATTGCTTGACCACAAAGAAAAAACGGTTGACCCCATTAAACGGTTCTGGAACGGTGAGCAAAAGAATATTTATGATTCAATCCGTAAATTCTTTTCAGGTAACCAATCCAACCTTGACTACATTCAATGTGAAGAACTGGATGTGCTTCGAGAAGTGAATGAACATGCAACTCCATATAATGGAACACTTATAAGGGATGCCAAATCAGCAAAGGACACGCTGACAAAAAAAGTTATAAAGCAAATTGATGATGAAAGGAAGCTGACTGAGGCAGAGATTAGTAAAGCTAAAAGCCTGATTCAATCCCACGATGATTTTAAAGCACTGGATGAAAACAAACGGATGCAGGTTTTGAAACCATTTGAGGATGAAGCCAAGAAGATTAAAGACCAACGTTTTATTGCCAATTTGAGAGGCACACGAGCATATGTCAAGGGAGAACTTCTCGAAAAACAGTTGAATGAAATGGCAAAACTGGCTTTACCACCAGAAAAGCCTGATACTCCAGTTGTGCATTATCAACGAATTAATACTGTGAAAGTTGAGTTCCCAAAGACTGAACTTAAAACGAAAGAGGACGTGGAAAAATACGTGGAAGCACTCAAAGCCAAACTCAACGAATTGATAAACGATAATAAAAGGATATCACTTAACTCATGAATACCAACCAGCTTAAAAAATTTGCACAGGAAGCCAGAAGAAAACTGCTCGAACAGGTTGGTGCTAAACTCAACTTTGTTTTAACTTCTGATTCGGCAGAATTGAGGGAAAAGACCGAACAGTTAAAACAACTCAGGCTGGAACTCGGCAGAACCACCAAAGAACAGTTGATAGAAAAAGTTGCCTACACTTGGTTTAATCGCCTGATGGCACTTCGTTTCATGGATGTAAATGATTACCAGCCACTGGGGATACGAGTTATTACACCGAAAGATGGATATACAATCCCAGAACTTCTTGATGAAGCAAAACGTGGTAATATTCCTGAAGAATTGAAGGTAAATCGTCAGAGAACATATGATATATTGGATAACCGAATCCCAAGCAAAAATCCGCAAAATGAAGCATTCAAGGAATTATTGATAGCAGTATGCAACCACCTTCATACAACATTTCCTTTCCTGTTCGAAAAAATCAATGATTACACTGAATTACTATTACCAGATGACCTGACCAGTGATTTTTCTATAGTGAAAGATGTGCATGACGGTATGCCAATTGATGATTGCAGGAATGTTGAGATTATTGGATGGCTGTACCAGTTTTATATTTCGGAAAAGAAGGATGCTGTGTTTGCTTCCAAATCAAAGGTAAAAAAGGAAGACATTCCTGCCGCAACTCAACTTTTCACTCCACGATGGATTGTGGAATATATGGTACAGAACACCTTAGGAAAACTGTGGCTACAAAATCGTCCCAAGTCAAATCTACGAGACTATATGCCCTACTTCATTGAATCCGCATCCCCTGAAGTAGAAGACTACCTGAGAATTAAATCACCTGAAGAAATCAAGTTTTTAGACCCAGCGAGTGGAAGTGGGCATATTCTGGTATATGCCTTTGATTTGTTTACAAAAATTTATGAAGAAGAAGGCTACAACACCAGTGAAATCCCAAAACTCATAATCGAAAATAACCTTTATGGATTTGAAATTGACGAACGTGCATCACAACTCTCTGCACTTGCATTAATGATGAAAGCACGGGAGTACCACCGAAGAACATTTCGCATAGGACTAATCCCTAATCTTCTTTACTACAAAGATTTGCACATTAGCATAAATGAGATTAAAGATTTTTTTAATTCACAAAATATCCATTGTCCCAGTGAACTGATTCATGACTTAACGTTGACTCAAAGTTCTACCAATTTTGGTTCGTTGATTTTACCACAAACCACCGTCCAAGAAATCCAAAATGTTTCAATGAAACTTAATCAATTCTTACTTCATGCTGATGTATTCCAACGAACTAAAGCCGAAGAACTTATTGGTTCTTTGATGCAACTCGGCTTTCTCGGATTAAAGTTCCATTGCGTGGCTGCTAATCCACCTTATATGGGTTATCGAAAGATGAATTCAGCACTTAACCAATTTGTCTCTGATTATTTACCTCTTTCAAAGGCAGACCTTATGTCAAGCTTCATGGAACGTGCTTTGAATTTTCTTTTACCTAATGGTCATTTTTCGATGATTAATTTTCAAAGTTGGATGTTTCTTTCCTCCTTTGATGGTCTGAGATTAAAAATACTTAGAACCTGTTTTTTATCCAATTTAATTCATATTGGCAGAGGTGTTTTTGGTTCTGATTCTGGAACAGTTGCTTTCTCCATTCAGAATACAACTACCACTAAGGCTAACAGCGTCTTTATCAGGTTATTTGAAAGGGAAGTTCAGGTTGAAGCAAATGATATAAAAGAATCAAAGTATCTACGAAAAGAATATAGAAAATTTATCATAGGACAGCATGACTTGCTTTCTATACCAAATAGTCCAATATCATATTGGATAACAAAAGGTGCACTTAGGTCTTATCTGGAAGGCAAAAGCCTTTCTGAGGTTGCAACAGTAACAACAGGTTTAGCAACTGGCGATAATAACATTTTCATAAGGTTTTGGTATGAGGTAGAACTGAAAAACACAAAAAGATTTTGCGACAAATCAACGGCTGAATATTTGGAAGAAAAATGGTTTCCATATAATAAGGGGGGAGAGTTCAGAAAATGGTATGGCAATCAAGATTTAGTTATAAATTGGAAAAACAATGGCTATGATATAAAAGAATTAAAGCGAATTCAACTGGCTGAAGGTAAGATTACTGCTAACAACTCGAAATGTTGGAATGAGAGTAAGTACTTTTTGCATAGTGTTTCATGGACGAAGGTCGCATATGATTTGAGTGTCCGTTATTATCCAAAAGGATTTCTTTTTGATATTGGTGGATGTTCGATATTCCCTCATGCTGATGATTATCTTTTCATTTTGGGATTGCTAAATTCAAACTTAGTAAAACCAATCTTAGGTCCAATAAGTCCCACAGTAAATTTTGAGCCAGGGCAACTCAAAACATTCCCAATAGCGAAGGACTATAAATTACATATTCATAATATTTCAGAGGTTGTAGAACGGATATTGAACCTGAGTAAGGAAGAATTTAATCTTTCAGAACTAAATTGGAGTTTTCAAACGAATGCCTTAATCCAATTTTGTGACGAGGGTCAAGTTGAATTGGAAGATGCATACTATTCATTTGTGAGATTTTGGGGCAATAAGTTTTTGGAATTACATAAAAATGAAGAACTCCTGAATGATTTATTAATTAAATTGTATGCATTGGAAGATGAAATAACGTCTACCGTTCCGTTAGAAAATATTACAATATTTCAGGACGAGATAGACCGAAAATCCCTTGCGAAACTAAATAAGAAAGTCATTAGAGAACAAAAAACCTCCAAGGTAACTAATTACCATGAAATTGAGTTGCCTTTCATTGGTAACGAAATCATGCCACAACTTATAAGCTATGTAGTTGGATGTATGTTGGGAAGATTTAGTCTGGATAAAGAGGGTCTTATACTGGCAAATAAGGGTGGCACTCTGGATGACTACCTACAAACTATTAATAAAACTGAAAATGAATGCACCTTCCTGCCAGATAAAGACAACATTATACCCATATTAAATGATAACTGGTTTGAAGATGATATTGTTGGCAAATTTTATCGGTTTCTTAAAGTAACCTTTGGTGAAAGAAACTTCAATAAGAATCTGGCATTCATTGAAGAACATATTGGCAAGGACATTCGGAATTATTTCATAAGTGACTTTTATCCTGACCATATCAAACGTTATAAAAAACGCCCAATCTACTGGATGTTTTCATCCCCCAAGGGGTCGTTCAACGTGTTGGTTTATATGCACCGCTATACACCAGATACGGTCAGCAATATCTTAAACAAGTACCTGAAAGAATTTATTGGAAAATTAAATACCCGCAAAGAACATCTTGAACATGTTCAGGTCACTGGTTCAGCTTCTGATAAAACCAAAGCCATTAAAGAAATTGACAATATAGAAAAGATGCTGGTTGAACTGCATGATTATGAAAGAGATATTCTTTATCCGTTGGCAACAGAGCGCATTGAAATTGACTTGGATGATGGTGTGCTAGTTAATTATAACAAGTTTGGGAAGGCAGTTAAAGAAGTGATTGGATTGAATGACCCTGTAACAAAGAAAAAAGTGAAACAGTTCGATTGGATTGATACAAGCCAAATAAGATGAACAAGATAGAGGAAGCATTATCAAAACTTTTCGACAAGCATCGCATCATTTTCTGGTACGATGAGAACGAACAACTGAAGCAAGAGTATGATGAGTTGGCTTTGGGTGGTGTGGAAAAGGTGATTGTCGGGAATAACCAGTTCTACATTAAATATCTCGTAACCACTGAAAAACCAAATGCTCAGTTTTTGCTTTATCTGCCTTACAATAAGCCAAGTAATGCTGAAAACTGGCTGTTGGACTTGGAACTTGCTCATTATGTTTTTCAAACCAGACAGGAAGCTATGTTTGCTCAGGAACTGGAACTGGATTATGATTTCACCAACCTGATTGCTGAACACATTGAATTTTTTAAAAACAAAGAACGGAGAGCGTATCTGAAAGAACTGCTTGGCAAAGATGATGACTTCCAAGCTATCCGTTACAAAATGCTGGCAGTCCTTTTTAACACTGATAACGTAAGCCTTGTTTCATTCATTCAAATTCATGCTTCAGCTTTCAGTGATGGCAATGAACGATACGACAGGGAGCTGGAACGCTACAACCTTAAAGACTTTTACTGGAAAGAAATTGCCCGAAAATATGGCTATAACAATGAAACGCCAGCAATATATGATTTCCTGTTGGAAGTGTTTAACAATAACCTATCCATAGGTAAAAAGACAGGGATTGCCAAAGAATCAAAGATACTAATTGGCATCTGGAAGGATTCCATATCCTACCAACAAGCATATCGTAAACTTTCACAAAAGATTGCTGGTGATTTAAAAGTTGAATCAGCTTTGAATTCTGTCAGGGTAGATGATATTATTCAGGATGATTTATTCGAACTGATTGACAAACGAATTATCTCAGAACTGGCACAATTAATATGTGAAGAAGCCATATCCAATGATAGATTGAGTCAACTGATTAAGCAAAGAGAAAACAAATACTGGTATCCTGATTACGAAGATTTTTATGCCTGTCTGGAAAATAGTATGCTGATGGTAACATCGGTCAGAAAAGCAGACAAGCTAAAAGTCGAATCATTTGTGGAAGGTGCTCAGTCTTACGTTCTGAACCTTTACAAAATCGACAACTACTATCGAAAATATATCACCCATTATCGCAAAGCCAAGCAGAATAAGGTATTGCAGCCATTGACCGAGAAAGTAGAGAAAGTATATTGCAACGATTGGCTGCTAAACTACGGGAACAAATGGCAAAAGGTTATTGATTCCACAGAGAAATGGTATAACCAGCCAAAAGTAGCGCAGCACAGGTTCTTTTCTGACCATATAAAACCATTTACTACCAAGGGGCAAAGGCTCTTCATTATCATTTCGGACGGTTTGCGCTATGAATGCGGATGGGAGTACTTGCAGAAAATCCAGACCGAAAAACGTTTTGAAGGGGAGTTGGAATACATGATTTCATCACTACCATCCTACACTCAGTTAGGGATGGCTTCGCTACTGCCAAATGCAAATATGACATTCCAGCCAGATAGTGAATACGTCCTTATCAACGGGAATTCTACCCAAGGTGTGCAGGCAAGAAGCAAGATACTGGAGCAGATGGCTGGTGTAAGAGCCACAGCAATCCGTGCAGAGGATTTCATGAAAATGAACTCAGCCACTGATGGTCGTGAATTTGTGAAGCAGTACGACTTGATTTACATCTATCACAATCGAATTGATAAGATAGGCGATGACAAAACATCTGAAGAAAAAGTATTTGAAGCTGTAGAGCAGGAATTGGAATTTCTGATGGATGTGATTAAGAAGATTGCCAACATGAATGGCAACAATATGTTCATCACGGCTGACCACGGTTTCCTGTATCAGAATAAGGAACTGGAAGAAAGTGATTTTTCAATTGGTGAGGTCAAAGGTGATATATGGAAGGAATCCAGACGGTATGTTATCGGGAAGAACCTTAAAGGTGATGCAAGCACCAAACATTTCACTGCAGAACAACTTAATCTGTCGGGTGATGCAGAGGTATTAATACCAAAATCCATAAACAGGATTAGAATTAAAGGCGCAGGTTCAAGATATGTGCATGGTGGAGCATCGCTTCAGGAAATAGTCATACCTCTGTTAAAAGTCACGAAAAAACGTCAGGACACTACAAAACAGGTGGATGTGGATATCATCAAATCAACAGATAAGATAACTACCAATATTCTCGCTGTTTCCTTCCTGCAAACCGACTTGGTAAGCGAAAAAGTATTGCCAAGGCAAATCCGCAGTTCCATTTATGCGGAAGACGGAGAGGTGCTCAGTGACCAGTTCACTTACAATTTTGATATCGCTGAAGGCACAGAGAGAATGCGTGAGGTAAAGCATCGTTTCCACCTGAGTTCCAGAGCAAGCGGCAAATACAAGAATCAAAGAGTGAAATTGTTGCTTGAAGAACCAGTGGAAGGTTCAAGCAAATGGAAGACATACAAAGAATATACTTACACACTGAATATTTCATTTACAAACGATTTTGACGAGATGTAATATGAATGAACTGGATAAAAAAATAAACCAGCATTTCGCTGGCAAAGTGGTCAGAAAAGACCTGACAAAGCTGGTGAAAGGCAACGCAATAGTACCGACATACGTACTGGAGTACCTGCTTGGACAATATTGTGCCACAGACGATGAACCTACAATTGCTCAAGGAGTTGAGACGGTTAAAGATATCATTGCAAAGCATTTTGTTCACCGTGATGAAGCACAGCTTATTAAATCCACAATCAGAGAAACCAAATCACATCGGATTATCGATAAAGTGTTGGTCAGACTCAATGATAAGAGGGATATGTATGAAACATCTTTTTCGAATCTCGGTCTAACAAAAGTTCCGATAAGTGAGGGGATTGTAAAACAGAACCAGAAGCTGCTGTCTGGTGGAGTATGGTGCTTGGTCACGATGGGATATCAACCATCTGAAGAAAGAGATGCATCACCATGGGTCATTGAGAGCCTGAAACCCATCCAGATTTCACATGTTGATGTAGATGAATACAAGGAAATCCGTAGAAACTTCACTACAGATGAGTGGATTGACCTGCTGATGCAATCCATTGGACTTAATCCTGAAGAATTTACTTTTCGCTCGAAACTTATTCAGTTGGCACGGTTAATCCCGTTTTGCGAGAATAATTACAACTTGATAGAACTCGGACCGAAGGGCACAGGCAAAAGCCATATCTACTCAGAAATGTCTCCGCATGGCATCCTTATATCAGGTGGTGAAGTCAGCAAAGCCAAATTGTTTGTAAATAACAGTAATGGCGATATCGGTTTGGTTGGTTATTGGGATGTCGTGGCATATGACGAGTTCGCTGGAAGGAGCAAGAAGGTTGAAAGGGCATTGGTAGATATCATGAAGAACTACATGGCGAATAAATCCTTCAGTCGTGGCAAAGAAATATATGGAGCAGCTGCATCAATGGCATTTATCGGTAACACCGAACATCCTGTGCCATATATGCTGAAGCACAGTAATCTTTTTGATGCATTACCGAAGGAATATTATGATACTGCTTTCTTGGACAGGGTGCATTGTTACTTGGCAGGATGGGAAGTGCAGAAGCTACGTAATGAAATGTTTACAGATAATTATGGTTTCATTGTGGATTATCTGGCTGAAGTGATGAAGGAACTTCGGAAGGAAGACCGAATGAATGATTACACCAGATTTTATGATTTATCGGATTCAATAACCACACGTGATAAAACATCCATTGCAAAGACTTTCTCTGGTCTGGCAAAGGTCATATTTCCACATGGTGAATTTTCTGAAGAAGAGGCACGTTTGATGCTTGAATTTGCCATTGAAAACAGAAAAAGGGTGAAAGACCAACTTCGCAAGATGGATGAAACATTTGAAAAAGTTGACTTCTCATATATCAACCAGAAAACCAACCAGAAAACATACGTACAAACACTTGAATACATAGAAAATAAGAAGCTGTTGGGATTGGATGATGATGAACCAATGCCAGAGGTAATTCAGGTAGAAACCAAGAAGGAAGAGCCAACAAAAAGTCTTGAATTAGCCGAAGGGCAGAAAGTAATACGTGATAACCAATCTGGAATTTCTTATGATATGCTTTTCGGGGCATATCTTATCGGTGCAAGGGAGATAACCGTAACTGACCCATATATTCGCTTGCCATACCAGCTACGCAACTTCATGGAGTTCGCAAAATTGGTATCAACGAAAAAAGATGAACTGGAAGAAGTTAAGCTACACTTGATAACCAACAACAACGAAGAATACATTGAAAATTCCAAGGAAGCCTTGAAAGAGATGGCTGATTCACTGGAATCACTTGGAATAATTTTTACATATGAGTTTGTTGAAAAAACACACGACCGCTCCATGGTTCTTGACAATGGCTGGAAGATAGTGCTCGGCAGAGGATTGGATATCTACCAGAAAACCAATGGCTGGTATGATATTGCAGAGTATTATCAGGAGAAGAGGCTGTGTAAGGGGTGTGAAGTGACGTATGTAAAAATCAAATAATGGAAAGAACAAATCCCCCAATACCAAAATTATCAGAAAATCTAAGTTCGGATACGCTTTTTAC
>Ga0255346_1004118_pt1 | contig 16263 bp, 19 predicted proteins | sample wastewater_treat_FD_194410 | JGI IMG/M metagenome (GOLD analysis project Ga0255346, IMG submission 194410) | Wastewater microbial communities from Lulu Island WWTP, Vancouver, Canada - plant22 | ecosystem: Engineered > WWTP > Wastewater > Unclassified | place: Canada: Vancouver, British Columbia... | reverse complement strand
ATCTTGCTACCAAGGTTCGAATCCTTGTCCCCCAGCCAAGGTCCCATCGTCTAGCGGTCAGGACGCTGGCCTCTCACGCCGGAAACCAGGGTTCGATTCCCTGTGGGACCACCAAATGAATTCAAGGGGTTAGCCGATTATGGTTAGCCCCTTTTCCGTTTGGGTGTCCCGTTGGGTGTCCCTCTTATCCAAGAGTCTTAAGCCAACAGACAGGTCGTCATCGATCTTCTTCAGGTAAATCTCCGTCGTCGTCTGAGTCTTATGACGGAGCAACCGCTGGAGCTTCTTGATGCTGACCTTGTGAATGTCATTCAAGACAGAGGGCCCGAACTTCCTAAACGCCTTGTAACCGAAGGGTTTGACCCCCGCTCTCTTGCACAACCGCTTGATGAAAAGCTGCCGGTGATTGAACTTTTCCCCTGTATCCGGATTTGTGAAGACGTAAGGAGAATTCTTGTCACGATGGTTCCACTGCCACATCAAGGCATCGTAGAGATCCGATCCTTTGGGCAACGGGAAATAATCAGCCTGCTTGTCTCCGTGCAAACGCTTCTTTGTCCAAAGGCGATACCATTCTTTTTCAAAATTGATATCATCCCACGTCCAGTCCAGAATCTCGGATCTCCTCGCAAAGGTGTAGTAGTAGCACTTTACCATTACCCTGTCCTGGCCCGAGGCGACTAACATCACCTTGTCAATATCCTCCGCTGGGGGGATATACTCTGGTCTTCGCTCTTCTGACAATCGGTCGACGTTAATAACAGGGTTGTGTGTTACTCCATGGATTTTCCGGAGCCAGTTGAACATCGCCAATAGATTTTTCCTGTCTCTGTTCCAGGCGTTGAGTGAAGTCCCTTTTGCTCTGTCCTCAAGGTGCTTCAAGATCATGGTAGGGGTGACATCGTTGATGTTGACGTCTCCCCATCTTTGCAGCAGATCCTGGCAGAGCTTTTTTTTCTCAGCATACGTTGCCGCTGAGAAACGAATGCCGGAGAAATCTAGGTACTCGTTGCTAGCTGTCAAGAAGTCCATGTCTGTTGCGGTTTTCGCTTGCACCGGATTTTCCAGTTCTTGCCTTTTTGACGCTTCCCAGCTTTTTGCTTCCGTTTTCGTTTTGAATATCCGAATGTGCCGCTGTCCTTCTTTCTTCACCACCCCTTTCCATTTTTTTCTTTTCTGGTCGAAATAGGGCATCTATCGTCTCCTTCCTGAACCTCAAGGTTCTTCCGATTTTTAGACCCCCCAGTTTCTCCCAGCGTGAATAAACTGTTCGCGGCGAAATCCTCAGATATTCAGCCACCTGTTTAGGAGTCATTATGTCATGCTGATAACCACTGTCAACATCCGTGACCTTCTCCACTTCTTTACCCCATGAGATCAGGGGTAACATCCTCTCAGGCACTGCTCAGGGGGTCAGCCTGGAGCGCCCAAAACGTAATTGCATCAAAACTGCTGATCCCTTTGAATTTGTATCTGTGTCTCGGTTCTTGACCCTTTCGGTCTTGTTTCCCTCCTTTCTCACCCGACGTTTTACAACAATATAATGATATAAGACTGGAAATTCAACAACTACCTGTTTTCAATACATTTTACATAATTATTGGCACTATTCATCATTACATAATATTTCATGGTAAATATTTTGTTGACATAGCTTATAATAATGAATACATGGTGTTGGGATCGCCAATCATGAAAACGAAAATGACTGAAAATAAATATCCATTTGACGCAAGAAGGAATATCAAGACGCTGGTCGAGGATTTTCTCGAAAGGGATAGAAAAAACCTATTAGAAAAATATCACTCGGATAAAGTAGCGGCGGCGGAGCTGTACTGGAAATTGCATGGGATCCTGATGAGAAATACCCTCTCCATCAACGAACCAGACGCCGAGGATCTCGAATACATGGACCTGGGAAAGGTGTTGGTCGAGTGGCATTTGATCCTGCTTCCAGTTTGGAGGAAATTTAAAAAAGCTCTCTTTGACTTTAATGAAAATGTTCTCCCCGAGAGAGAATCCCATGAATCGATGGCCAAGGCAGTCGAGGATCCATCATCCCCTATGCATGAATATCAAGACCTCATGACCACTTCTTATTTCTCTCCAGAGAAATTCTACAACCTCAAGGTGAGGGGAACAGCTTATACCGTCACCCTCTCCTTTGAATCAGAGAAGGTCGGTTTCTTGCGAAGGGATTTGAATATCGTCAATGGGTTCCTGGATGCTTTAAGGGATGCCCCCATAGACCTGTTCAGTCGATGCAGGCACTGCAAAAAAGTTATCGTGATTACCAGGGAGGGGAAAGCATATTGCAAGGGGTGTGCTTCCAAGGCAAAGCAGAAGGAGCTCTGGGAAAAAGATCCAGAGGGATGCAGGGAGAGGGAGAAGAAACGTTACAGGGAAAAAAGGCACAGGGATTGATTCTCGTCGTGAGATATTTTCTTATATACGTTGTGACCTCTACAGGAGATCAGTGATGGCCAAGAAAATGAAAACGAACAAGAAAAGCTCCCGTTCCTCTCGAGAATTTCAAAAAACGCTTGCTGCGAAAAAAGCAGCGAAGGAAAAGCATCAACCAACAATTCTGGTTCCAGAGGTAGTCGATGAGCAGGATTTCGCGCCCACGATGGGGATGGACGGAACAGCACACACAACAATTAGCTTTGAGCGAAATATCCAATACGCTCCCCAGGTCATCAGGAGAGCGCACAAATATTTCAATCTCGACAAGCTGAACCATCTCAAGGGAAAGAACAGATCAAAATATCTAGGTGAAGCAAAACAGCAAGTCATCGATTTATGCAACTGTGTCGAATCCATGGTCGCCCACACTGGGATGTTCCTTGTTCACTTTCTCATGGATATTGGTCAAATCCTTAATCACGTGGAATCCACCATGGGAAGTAAGTCTGCATATACAGAATGGAAGAGAAGAAGCTTCGAGAATAGACACACCCGATATTTCCAGCAAGCAAGACAATTGGCGAACATGGGTGAATTTGCAATGAGGTACGCGAGTATTGGCAAAAACAGATTGCTTGAGCTCGACCGCATGAAGAATGCAGTTCGTGCATCCTCTCTGAATGAGATCATTGCAAGGCACCCCTTCCCCGACACGACGGAAGACATGAAGGAGGTTCTCTGGAAGGAGCACATAGATGCTGTTGTGACATATCACCGACTTGAAGATGCCGGAATTGGTTTTGCGGAATTTGACCAAGCGGCGCTGCTCGCTTGCTACAACCGGCATGCGCTGGAAGTGAAGACCGTGGAGAAAATCCAGAAATTCCTCGACCGGTTTCCCAACAGTGATGCGAAGAAGAGTGCATTCGATATCCTGATCATGGACAAGATGAATTTCCCTCGGGATGGAGACGAGCAGATTACAGTCAGTCGAGTGAGTTTGGACAAGATTTTCGCGGATTTCGTAATTCATTTCGAAAGCGCCAACCTCTCGGACAAGGACTCACAGAAAGATTATCTCAGCAGGATAGACGAGCAGCTTTTCAATAGGGCACTGAAGCACATGACGACGCTGTCAGGGATGATGAAACCCAAACCCAAAACAAAATCGAAAAGTGTCCATTAACAAGGATTATTAGCATGAAACTCTATTGCGCTGTCGTGGATGCGGAAACGGTCAAGAAGTTTTATGATGCCACCAAGGGGACGATAAAATTAAACGTCTTGATCTCCTACTTCTACATTAAGGGGAATGCCCATAAGCTGACAAGCCTGTACAGGCAAATGATCGATACCCTCATCATGGATTCGGGCGCCTATTCCGTGGCAACGGGGAAATCGAAAATTTCCCTCTCCGAGTACAAACTATACTTGAAGCGCTATGGTCATCTCTTCGATTGTGTTTTCAATTTGGACGACAAGTTCGACAACCCCGAGCATAATCAGCGTCACCAGGATTATTTGCAGCAAGGTGTTACCAGAGACAGATGGCCAGTACCCGTTGTCCATAGCGAAGATGATCCTGAAGGAGAGGTTCAAATCTACGTCGATCAGGGTCACGACTATATTGCTCTGGGGTCTCTGGGGAAGCACAGGAAATTCGACGCTGATACCGTTGCGAGGATCATGGAGAAATTCCCCGACATCAGATTTCATCTGTTTGGCAACTTTGACCGGGAGATTCTGACCAAATGTAGACCCTATTCCGCAGATTCCGCCACATGGGGTCACAAAGCTGGTTTTGGGTCAGTCTACTATTGGGATCCCGACGAGAAGAAAGAACATTCCATTTACTTGGGGAAACGGGACACCAAGCAGCAACCTGGTCAAATCCATTATCGGGATTTGGAACCCAAGTTGAAGATAAAGTTCGATAATTTCCTGGCGCGTACCTTTGGATATGATTACGCCATCATTATGAACGAAGAAACCCCTATGCAGCTCGTCAACGTCTATTTCTTCACGCAGCTGGAGAGTCATATCAACAGTCTCCCGGTGAGATAGAATAAACGAACCACAGTTCGCTTTTTGAGGGTCAATATCAGTTCTATTCTGGTAATGACCCTTTTTTGTTTCTTACGCCCGCCCAGAAACGTTCTGCCTGAAATCCATCACTGTCCTGTAGCTCAACGAAGAACAAATAAATGATCAAGCACTTTTAAATCCAATTTAATGGAAGGAGAATCACTATGAGAGAAGCATTATTTCAAAAATCATTAACCATCGCATTGCCACAGGAAGTGTATCTGAAAATCAAAAACATCACCGACGAGAGAAGGGTCTCCATGGCCCATTGGGTCAGGGAGATTGCCATGGATGCTTTGTCTCACTATGACACGAGTGAAGAGAAAGGGGGTGAATAATCATGACCATATTGAATATCGCTCTATCCTATCTCGACAAGAATTTATCCGTGATGCCCATTTGGAGTCCATCCATGGTGGAACGTCAACCACCCCCGAAATATCACCAGGAAATGAAAGATAAACTCGAAAGAAATATGGAACTCGAAGACCCGTTACCGGAAGACGTTGTTCTGAGAAAGCACCTCACTGACCAATGCAAAAGACCTGTCCTTTATAGCTGGGAGGAATACAAGAAAAGACGCCCGACAAAGGAAGAGGTAACGAGTTGGTTCACTGAATATCCAGACGCCAACATCGCCATCATAACCGGTGAAGTGTCGGGTATCATCGTCATGGACTTGGATTCGAGTGATGCTGAAACGCACGCCGCAGAAAAAGGTGGTTTTGATGGAACTCCCCGTGTCGTGACTGGAAGAGGTTCACAGGTTTATCTAAAACACCCAGAATATCCTGTCCGCAACAGTTCCAATCGTAAACTGAAAATCGACATGCGTGGGGATGGTGGTTATGTGGTAGCGCCTCCCTCCATGCATGGTTCGGGTCGACAATATAAATGGGTAGAAGATTGCTCCATCCTTGATGTTGACCCTGTGGAGTGCCCCGAGTGGGTCATCGATTTTATTAAGCACCCACCAATGAACCAGTTGAACACGACAAAACCGGTTACAGCAACAAATACTAAAACCAATCAGACTGTCGTGAATACTGAGGGAAACAAATTCGTCGATGTCTTAAGAAATGGAACTTCGACAGGTGACCGGAACCAGACTGCAGCAAGTCTCGTTGGTCATTTGATGAAGACAGTCAAGGACCCCAACGAGGTCTGGGAAATAATTAATCTCTGGAATCAAAAGAACTCCCCACCGCTAGACCAAAAGGAACTGAAGAAGACATTCGATTCAGTCAGGTCGATGGATGCTAAGGGAAATCTGGACATTGATAGTCTGCTCGACAATGCGAATAAAGCAGTTGCTGATTACAACGAGCGATATGTGAGAATTCCCTTTGGCGGTCAGAACCTCCGGAATCTGGAAATGATGATGAATGGAGGTCTAGCAGGAGGGCGTCTATACATCATTGGTGGCATCCCATCAGCGGGGAAAACTGTTCTGACAAACAACATCGCTGACAATATCTGCCTGAATGGAAATCCGGTCCTTTTCTTCAGCTATGACGATGGAAGGGTGGAGCTCCGATACAGGACCCTGTCGAGGTTCACGGGTCAGTCCATTGAGCTTTTCAATGTTCGTTCCCTCCCTGACATAAAGAGTTCTTACAGCAACCCCGACATAGCCAAGATTGTCAATCATAAATACGTGGTGGAACATCAGACCACGATCGAGAAGTGGGAAGAATCGATAGAGGCAATTAGGAAGAAACATGGAACAGCGCCTGTAATTATCATCGACTATTTACGAAAGCTAAAAACGGATTCCAAAAGCAATGATGAACGTCTCCGAGTCGATGACATGCTTTCCAAGCTGTCCAACCTTGCCAAAAAATTCAATACACCCATTCTTGCCATTTCCGAATTGGCGAGGGATTCCTACAAATCCGGTCAGCGCTTAAGCATTGCCTCTTTTAAGGAAACCGGAATGATCGAGTATGAAGCTTCCTGGTTGGGAATTCTAGCGCCCATCGAGGAGAAGGATGGGGAGTACCAGATAAAAGATAACTGGGAAAAGCTCATTCAGCAGGATGGAAACATAGACATCATCGTCTTCAAAGCGAAGAGGGGCACGGGGTTTACTGGCAAAATCCCTCTGAAGCTGGACAAGGACAAGATGACGGTCATGGACCGACCTGCAAATCCCAAGAAAAAGAAAATGGAAACACAATTCGACTAACGGAGTAACTTGATTATGACCATACAGGAAGCAAGAGGAATACTATCAAACATTCAGGGTGACTATGCGTCGATACCCTACCCCAAGTACCTGCATGCAAATCCAGAAGACCTGGGCAATCAATACCAGACGCTCAATGCTCTGAAAGACCAACTGAAGGACGATTTCTCTTACGTCCGCTTACTGAATTCCGTGACGCAGACACTAGAACGAATGAGAAGGACGAGTGGAAAGTCGAGCTGGATAAATGCATCTGAGCGGGGAATTAACAAAGCGATACCCCCTGTCATCAGAAAAGGAAATGGTGAAAACATTCTCCCCTTTCATTGGGAGTCGGAGAAATCAGGAGAGCTATGCTCCATCACGAAGGGATACTGGGGCGCCAAGAATTATATGGTCATGGATTTTGTCGGTTACATCTTTCTGTTGAAGTCGGGGGGAGATAAGCTCCCACAGGAAGTCTCCCCCCTATTCGACGGATTTGACAGCATCAAGAAGAGGGAGTTGGAGCTCGATGCTAATGGCAATGGAGATCCTAATGAATCACAGAAAAGTAGATACACGATTTCTTTCAGCGACAAGCATTTCAGGAAATTTACTGAAATGAAAATGAGCTCCAGCGCCATCTTCAATCTCCTGCTGGAGACTTCCAGGGTCGAGTTTAAGCTATCCTTTCCGGTCCGCTTGATAATGGGCGAGGGGAAAAAAGGAAAACCTGCCATGGAAGAGAAATGGTACCCGATGAACGTTTACAGCAGACTCTTCGAAATCGCCTGCATCAACACAGATGTCAGAAAAGACGGGATTGTCCAGAAGCGCCAGTACAGACTTTATTTCAACACCATTCTCGGGGAGCTTTTCGTTCACAATCTGCTCACAAGGAATTACGACTGGGTCAATTCTGACCTGTACAATCTCCCCCCCTCGGCACAGGTATTCTATCGTCGCTTCCTGCTCCATCACAATTACCCAAAGGAACAATTGAGCATGAGTCTCATTATTCGAGAAATGAACTTTACAGACAAGAACATGACGAACCTTGTACGCAATCTGGAAATGAACACGCTCAATCCCCTGGTCAGGAGAGGGTTAATCTTATCCTATGAGAAGCTGGAAGGTTTGAACGAAGAGAAATACGAATTCGTATTACCGGGTAAAAAGAAGCGGGAGAAAGAGCTGAATAATGAGCGTGAATGAAGAGGATGCAGGGTTCGGAAAGAAAGGATGTAGGGACCGGAAAAGAAGGATGGGGGGTCCGGAAAACGAAATCGTATTTAACCAGACAAGAATAAACTGAAATCTAAAACAACATGATATATTAATATAATATTAATGCTCAAAAACCCTTCCCTGTCTGGGTCGGGTTTTTCTCTGGTGGGACCATTTTTTATTTTTTTTCTATAGAAAGAGCATGGATGATGTAAGTCTTAAAAACTTTACGAGTGAGATATTTAAGCAAGGAATTAAGTTTTAGGAAGAAGAAAATAATGGTCCCCCAATAATAATATTACTGCTTCTTTTCTATGAGGAGCAGAATACAGGGAAAGCGGATGCCATCTCGTGAGAGGTGGCATTACTATTTTATGAAGGTAATGAATATGAAAAGAGCTAATAGAAAGGGTTGGCGTGAGTATCTCGAAGATGGTGATCTTGTCTTCACACCTCACGATCTGCACATGGCCCTTTTGCAAATCATGAATATTGATGAAATGAAACCGCGGGGTGAGATGCTTATTCCTTACATTTTATAATCATACTTCTATTGATAACAGAGCCGCCGAAAAGACCGTACTGTCCGGCGGTGACCATAGCGCCTGTATCTCCGCTTTTTTCGAGAACTTCGTAGCCCTTTGCTCCACATAGATTTCCTGCTTTTTCATAGCACATACCCCAGTTCAAAGCGCTGCCAGAACAGTTTATAGCATACCCCTCCTTTCCATCAGATGTGAATGTTTTGGAGGAAGTTGCACAGCCGCCCACACAAGCCACAATTGATAGAATCAGTATTACTCTTCTCATGTGCTCCCCTTTCATTGCAATTTACCGCTAAAGCATTTTAGGGTTGGTCATCCCGAACAGTACGGAAAATCGCATCCATGGCTCTTGTAAGTTGAACAGATACCTGCTGCCATGCGATGCGTGCGGCTGTGTCTCCCGAAGAGTAGCCCCACATGTTGGATTCTCTATGCTCAGCTACTATGGGCAGGGTAAAACTTATTGGTTTAGAACCTCGGTAGTCCTGAACTTCAAGGTCAATCCATGCTGCACCATTCCACCATCCTTCACCGGACAGAGAACCTGCCAATACTGACTGCTGAGACGAAACGTTTCCCACAACAGAGCCCCAGGTGCCGGTGGCGCTACTTTGGGCTGAACTTACAGCATTGGCAAAAGCCGCCGTAGAAACAAGCCGACTCCCAAAAGACGCTCCGAGCGTGATAATACGAATACGGACAGAAACGCGACCTTGGGGAGTTTTCTTGAAGTAGCTATCCCATTCTATTGATGTTCCATAAATCCGGCTCAAATCTGCTTGCAATTGTGACGAAGCATCCTTCGGGTCCTGAGTGGCCCTGCCATCAAAAACAGCGCCAATAATCGGCGGCTTTAATTCAAGCCCAGTCCTTGGAGGTTCTGAAAGTGTCGGAGCGATGTGACGTTGAGTTGCGCACCCGCCAAACATGGCAATGGCAATCATCGTTGCAATTGTAATCTTCAGATTTTTATCTTGCACTATGATTCCTCCTGGTAGCGGATAAATGAGCCGCGAGTGTAACAAGTCGGTAGCATAGGCTTGGTATGCATTTTTATCTAAAACCCGAAGCACAAGCACGCAAGGCAATTAACGCAGAATTAAAAGCACGAATAGCACGGTTCAATGAATCAACAAACTCATCCGATGTACCTGCATCCCTTGCACGTCGAGCGTAAGATGCAGCTGAATCAAACTCCATATGTGCCATGCTACATTGGCAATCCATCGCGGACATAGCTGCGTCCTCAAGAGCGCTCTTTGCACGTCTCGCATAGTCTTTAGCGGAGTCAAAGTCCGTTTCATCCGCAGCCCGTCGGAGCTTTGTTCGAGCATCATCAACATTCATTACGAGCATGTCGCAAGTGACAGCGCACACATCGGAAGACACCAAACACAATGCCACTGAAAAGAGAACTGTCACCAATAAGGGATGAATATGAAATCGCATTGCCTTAGGTGCTCTCATTCAAATGCAGCTCGTGGATAGCAGTATCATATTTTGTATCCGCTGGTTAACGTTGTTATGCCTTATCAATCTGTATTTTTGTTTCCAGCATTTCTCGTCTAACATCTTCAGGAATATCGTAACGTCTTGCCCACACTGATAATCTCTTACGAATATCGTGGAGCAACAATAAGCGGAGAAGATCCTTCTTTTCATCTGGGAAGAGTGCCCGGACTGCGCCGAGTGGATCTTCAAATGTCTGCTCTATCTTGCCGTCAACTTGGTTGATAAATATCTCGATTTCTTTTTGATAAGAAGGGTACCTTCTAACCAAATGTTCGCAAAACGCCACAGAGTTATCTGGAAGCAGGAATTCGTCAAGATCATATGTCCGTATTCCCAGGCTTCTAGTACATGCCGATGCCACAGTTTGGGGATCAATCCGGTGTGTTTGTGCGACGTCATTTACCGCTTTTATTCTCGAACGATGGGATAGTCGAACAAGCCTATACACTTCCAGAACATGCTGGAGACCTGATGGCAAATTCATAGTCACAAACCCTCTCTTGCAGTTTATGATTTATGGCTAAACGACAGGCATCAAGAGCGCAATATTCTAAAAAAACCCCGCCTTCAACCGAAAGCAGGGTTCCATCACTCGTTCACGTCCCCCATCATGTCTACGTTGATTGGTTGGGTAGGGACCGACTGGACAATGTGTATCTTGTAATGGATTAGGAAACAGCTGTCAAGGAATGAAGTATGATCGTTACACGGCGAGCAATATATTTTTTTATCATTTCTTCAATCTGCCTAAACACCCGTCAGATCTAATTGTCTGGAGAATGTCAGTGCTGAGTTACTTTTTTCGTCGGTTTTTTCCCTGCTTTTCTCTTCCCTTTCAGACCCTCCAGATCATACCTGAATTTCCCGTCCTTCTTTTCTAGGAGAAGCTTGTGCTCTTTTCTCAGGTGATTCAGATGGGCGTAGACTCTCTCCACAGGAGCAAGGCATCCCTTGCTTAAATCGTCCACTGAAACCCATTCAAAAAGCATCTCATCAATTTTGCCGGCACTGGTGGTCTTTCCGTGTCGCAACCAGTTTCGTCCTGCCAGTAGCAGCTCCCGTGCTTTCGATTCGTAAAGGGTGTCCTCCCTGTCCAGGATATCTCCGTTACTCATAGCCTACCTCCCTCATGAATTTGACTAGTGTGTTTATAACATGACGAGTCTCTGGGAACAAATAGGAAAAGGGAGACACCACCATGCTCATCATTCCCCATAGAAATATCAAATCACGAGAAGCAACGATGACCTTTCTGCTGGATCCTGCTCGACTCAAGAGCTTCATCCTGGAACTTCGCGCATACCTCAGGAGCTCACAACATCTATTTCAAAAGAAAGGGTGCGAGAATGATCCTCGGCAATGTGTCCACCGCAGCATGTATGACAGACCCGAGTCATTGCTTTTCCGAAGATTCCATCATTTCTGTTATGAGCGGGGACTTGACTGGGAAGGAGCGAGGGAGATGACGGAGAATATGCTTGGAGAGCGTTTCTTATGTGAGTGTGAGATGGTCTGGCGGTTGAGCGATGAGCAGTTGGAGGAGAGATTGGCTGGGAGGAGGAGATAGATCGCTCGTAGGGTACATTCTCTGCAGCAGCTATTCTGCACATAAATGATCTTTAAAGATAGAATCCTGCAATATTTATTTCATCTTACATAAATAGTTTGTTATGTACTTCTATTCGAAATGAATGAAAAGGCAAGTCGTTAGATGGGGAAAAAGAGCAAACAGAAACGAAGGCGAAGTATCAAGACAAAAAATCAACGCATTCGCGCTGACGACTATTTTCAGCATGGTCCATTTGAGATGGCTCGCTTTGGCAGACATACTCTAATGCGGAGTAACTATTCGAAAGATCAGTTTAAAGCTCTGCAAGATAATTTAGTACAGAGATTTCCTATAGTATGCAGAGAAGTTAATGACAAGGTCGCTCAGATAGTTCACATGGTGAAACAGTTGCCTCCCGATGAATTGCTAAAAAGAGCATATTGGAATCGGGCGGGACACGCACTAATAACAGATAGCGAAGCGAATTTAGATCAATCTGGTATATTGGCACAACGAATGTTGGATTACATCCAAAGTATTATTGCGGGTGCTACACCCTCAGACACAATTGCTTCAGAGATCTCGGAAGAGCAATGGACTAAACTTGAAACGCTTGTTGACGAGATGTTTTCCCAACTGAATTTTGAGTATCAAGTATGTCGAACGGCATTCGCGCGGAGAAATGATCCTAATTTCAATGAGGATTACGAGGAATATTATTTTAAAGCACAGTTATACTGGTGCAACATACGTGGTCATCGTTATCAAATTCATGATATCCCATTTTATCGTGATGTGTTAGCGCCTCATGATGACGTTCTTAAAGATGAATTTGGATTAAGCGCCGAGGAACTCGTAATGGCGCTGCAAAATATCCACGATTCATTAACTTTCGGCGTTGGATTGGCCATGGAGGACTTCCATAATATTCAGCAAGCGATAAGTAACGCAGTCGCTGATAAGGCAAAAGAATTAGAACACATATCCCAGGATCAATATGCTGATCTCGCAACTCAAATCATAAAGGATAATAAATGGGAGGATCGGAGAGACAAAATTATTGGCAGAATGGTTGGTCTAGATCTGTTTGATCTTCAGATGATCTCCAATCTGCCTGTAGCGGTGCTGGATCAACTATCTTGGGAACCAGGACAAGACAAGGAATTTCTTGCAGAAGGTGAGTATCAAGGATGGCCTCTAAGAATATGGCCAGTATTTAAAAGACCCTTTATTAAGCTCAATGATCATTATTATTGTTTTGAACTATTTAGTCTACTTGACAATTTCTATCGAGTTATTCAGCGTATTCTAATTCGAGCAAGACCCAGTTATTCTTCTGAGTGGAACAATAAACAGAAAAATCTTTCTGAAGACATTCCATTAAATTTATTGAAGAAGATCCTGCCTAACGCCATAATTTATAAATCTATCAACTATCGTTGGCATACCGGTCAGGGTAGCAATAAGCAATGGTGTGAAACAGACTCAATATTAATATATGAAGACCATCTTTTTATTATTGAGATAAAAGCAGGCGCATTTACCTACACTCCCCCTGCAACGGACTTTACGGCGTACATAGAATCACTAAGAAATTTAGTATTTAAACCAGCGGAGCAGGGTAAACGATTTCTTGAATATCTCAGCAGCGAAGATATTGTTGACATCTTTGATAATAATCGATGTTTCGTGGGCAAAATATCAAAAAACGATTTTGCCCATATTACAATATGCACAATATCCCTCGATCCCTTTACAGAATTAGCAGCTCAAGTCGAGCATCTTAAAAAAATCGGCTTGGATGTAGGCACCCATCCTATATGGTCTATTTCAATAGATGATCTTCGTGTCTATGCAGACGTGTTTGATAATCCGCTTATTTTCTTGCATTACGCCGAGCAGCGGATAAGGGCATTCAAATCAAAAATAATCAAGACGGAGGATGAGCTTGACCATCTCGGATTATACCTCAAACACAACGTGTACTCTGAATATGCACGGAGCATGAATCTTGATGAGTTGATTCAATGGCATGGATATCGGGCAGACATTGACAGATACTTTGCCAGAAAATTGCAAGATGTAAATACTCCCTGCTTTCTTAAGCAGAGCATGCCAAAAAGAATGAAGGAGATAGTGTATTTTTTGTCCCAGATGGATACTGTCAAGCGTCGAAAAGTCTCAAGCTGGCTTCTCGACTTGAGCAGCGAGTGGCGAGATATAATTGCAAATGGAATAGAAAATACACTTCTCAATCAGATTAATGAGAAAAAAGCTAAACCACTTTCAGTCCAAGGAAATACAAATGCGACTATTTTTTGCTGGCAAAGGAATCTTGTGGAAAGAGACGAGAAGCTTGCTCTTGATCATTCCCTGGCGAGTATGTTGGTAACCGGAGATAAGGAAAGGTTGCTCTTGGAATTGATGTTTGATGATAATCGCACGCTTGTGGACATAAAATATAAACATTTGATTGATTCAGATATTTCTAAGGAGGACGAAGCAAGACTCTGCTCGATGTCAGATAGTATAAGAATCAAAAGAGTATCCACAGCCAGACAACTTCATGGTGAGATTGGGAGAAACGATCCTTGTCCATGTGGGAGCGGAAAAAAATATAAGAAGTGCTGCTTATTGAAGATTAACTAAGCAAATAGTGCCTTGTCCCCAGACGTCATTTCTTGAGACGACCTTCTCTCTACACAAAAAGATATTCCATGCTAGTTCACCGTTAGTTCGTCACAGAACGACCTAGCCTAGCTTCCAACCTAACAACGACCTATCCCAAATCCATTATATAACGACTCGACTATATACATTCATATTTGAATGGCAGGGATGACTGTAATCACTGGCAATCCTGTCGATTCCGTCATTCTCATCCCCACCCTGCAGCACTCCATCCATTTTACCTTCGACAATACCAGTCCCCTCTCACAAGCGGAGGATCCATGCATGGAAACGACCCCTGAGATACGGAGGGAAAGGGTTCAGGTGCCGCCCAATCTCACCGTCAAGGAGCTTACGACGCAGTATGGCATCTCGACAGGTTGTGCTCGAAATGCAATCAAGAGAGGTTGGTTCACAAAAAACTACATGCGGAAACAGGTCATCATTGACAGGGAGAATTTCCGACCCGAAATCTGCTACAGCATCGCAAAGCAGGTCTATTTCAAGAATTTCCGTTGGAACCCTGTTGCCCAGTCCATGAAGGAAGACTTACTCCAGGAAGCAGTAACGCTGATGTTCATGCAGTCAGGAAAAATCAAGGAAGGCGCGACTGAGAAATACAATGACAAGTACGGTTACTGGTGGACAGCGCACAATGCAATGCTCTCGTTTCTCAAAACCTGGGAGCGACAGATGAAGTACAACGAAGTGGTAAATGATTTCCTATTGCCAATGATGAAGCAGCGCAAATTTTATAGTCCGGAACACGGGTGGATTTATTGCTGATGGGAACCGGGGGATGAACAACCAGAGGGTGTGCATGTGGATCCGCACAAAGGGTTCAAGGGGACATCCCTTTGCCGCATGCTCCCCTCTGTTTTTTTGTAATGAGGAGGGTGGAAGACATGGTTGTTCAAGGAGAATGGAAGCTTATGCTGAAGCTCGTGTGGGAGGCGCTGAAGAAGCTGGTCAGAAGGATATTGCGTATACCCTGACCAAAGGATTCATTCTCTGCATAGGTCGGTTGGTTGCTCGGAGGGTCTCTCTCGCTTGGGATACAAACCAGTATATGGATCTATTATAAGACGGTCAATCGGATGGTCAAAGCATGGTGTGAGACTATCGGACTTTCCGGCAACTATGGTTGTCATTCCTTACGGAAGACTTTCGGGTACATTCAACGGACTATTTTCGGGACATCCTCAGAACTCATTTGTAGAAGATATAACCATAGTTCCCCGTCAATCACGATGCGGTATTTGGGGATCACTTCTAAAGAGGTAGAGGGGGTTTTGTTGAGGGATATCTGATATATATTAATTCTTCATATTTTCACTTAATTTTTTTTCCAAAGTGCTTATTTTAAATTCTTGTTCAACCCTCTTTCTCTTGAAATAAAGAGAAATCAAATCTGACGATCCTTTAGATTCCTTATATAATGCTATCAAAGTCATGACTGTAGTAAACGAAATCAGCAGAAAGAATATTAGAACATCTATTTGATCATTTGGAACATGAAAATTCTTTGATAGTAGACCAAATAACAGGACGAATAGTGATGGAAACAATATCAATGAATTTATTCCTATCATTATTTTCACGATTATCATCATTATACCTTCAGTGATCATTCATTTTAACGTGTTTTCCAATTCCTTAATTCGAATTTCCTGTTCCAACTTTTTTCTTTTATATATTTCTTTGAAGTATTCATACCCATTTGGACAAAACAATATCACCAATATATTAAGAATAAAGATAGAGAGAAGTATTCCGAATACAGTATTATCCAAATTATCGTGATACCCACTAAACTCCCGTGTTAAGTAAATAATCGTAACCGTATTAATAATTAGGGAAATCATTTTTATGATCATAAAATCCCTTCTGGAAATCTTGAAAAGATCAGGAACGGCTGCATTAAAAGCAAAACGACTCATAAACCATATAGGAAGTAGTTCCCTTCACTATTGGCACGCTTAAGTCATCTACTTTATAACCAAACTGTTTTTTTCCTTGAAAAGATAAAGAAATGTAGTCCGCCTTTACTTGCTTTGATCCACAATTCACCATCCACCTAGAAATTTGTTCATCCCAGG
>Ga0255346_1004103_pt1 | contig 16326 bp, 11 predicted proteins | sample wastewater_treat_FD_194410 | JGI IMG/M metagenome (GOLD analysis project Ga0255346, IMG submission 194410) | Wastewater microbial communities from Lulu Island WWTP, Vancouver, Canada - plant22 | ecosystem: Engineered > WWTP > Wastewater > Unclassified | place: Canada: Vancouver, British Columbia... | reverse complement strand
TCGAACCGAATATCGGTATGGTCCCCGTTCCGGACAAACGGCTGGACGCCATTGCCCGGTTGATCCAACCGCAGAAAGTCACGCCGACAACCATGGAATTTGTCGACATCGCCGGCCTGGTTCAAGGCGCGAGCCGCGGAGAGGGTCTGGGAAATAAATTTCTCGGCCATATCCGCGAGGTGGACGCCGTGGTCCACATTGTCCGCTGCTTCGAAGACCCCAACGTGGCTCACGTCGACGGTTCCGTCGATCCCATACGGGATATGGATATCGTGCAGATGGAGTTGATCCTTGCCGATCTGGAAACCATCGAAAGAAGGATCGAGAAAACGGACAGGCTCGCCAAAGTCGGCGATAAGACCGCCCGCAAATTCATGGAAGTATACCAGCTCATCCGGGAGGGACTGGGGAAGGGGATTCCGGTCATCCATCTCGAAAAACACGACGATTTCGACGAGGCCGTACAGGATCTGAACCTGATTACAGCCAAGAAGATGCTCATCGTGGCCAATGTCAGTGAAGCAATTCTGAAAGGCAACGGGGAAATCCTGCGGGCCCTGGAGGAAAAGGCCGCCGGGGAAAGTTCCCGGGTCATTTCCATCTGCGGCGACCTGGAAGCGGAAATCGCCGAATTGCCTGCCGATGAGCGGGCCGAATTTCTGAAGGACATGGGACTGCAGGAATCGGGACTGGAGAAGCTCATCCATGCCGGATACGGCCTCCTGGACCTGATCACCTTTTACACAACCGTCGGCACCGAACTACGGGCATGGACCATTCCGCGGGGAACCAAGGCCCCCCAGGCCGCGGGAAAAATTCACACGGACATGGAAAGGGGATTCATCCGGGCGGAAATCGTTCATTACGACGATTTTATCCAACTGGGTGGAATGGCCGCCGCCAGAGAAAGCGGCCGTCTTCATTCCGAAGGGAAAGATTACAGAATCCAGGACGGAGATATCGCCCATATTCGTTTCAATGTCTGACCTGGGGATAACCCGCCGGCCTGTGACCGGCGGGAACTTGAAAATAAAGAAGGTGGATGGCAAAAGGGGGGAACCAGAAAGCCATCCACCTATATAAAACTGAAAAGGATATTGGGGCAAATCCTTTTCAGGTTGACCCGGAAGGGGGGGCGGTGGACGGAAAGGAGAGTTAAGGAACCGTCCACCTGTTATATCCGTTTCATTGAAAAACGCCCGCGATCAATCTCCTTCAATATCGCAATCCTCTCTCAGTCCGGATCGCATCCGGAGCGTTTTTCAGTCTTCTTTGAGGTCATCATGTCCAGGGTTATGATTTACCTTATTATGAGCAATATGAATGCCAACTTCAAAAATTCCTCTTTCAGACCGCCTCGAAATGAAAATAAAAAAACTTTTTGTTCGCACAATATACTAATTTCATACAATATTTTATTTTAACCCGAGAACTTCTTTTCTCCGTTTCAATCCCCGCACATGCCCTGTTCGCATCAGAGATCGCCCCACGATTTGTGCGAATTACGAACATATTCTGCGATTTCCGCCACAAAGAGGCTGCACCAAGGCAACGCAAAGAATGTGCACCTTTCGCACTAAAGTGCGGAGGACGCACGAATTCTGCCTGTCCAGGATTATTGATCCTGTACTCGTTTTTGTTCCCGAATCAATTTATACCGGGAGATGCCGAGGAGCTTCGCCGCCTGGGTCTGGTTGCCCCGCGTTTTGGTCAGGGCCTGGGAGATGATTCTTGATTTGATTTCGTTTGTGATCTTCGTTGTGACCGTATCATAATCGGAGACATCGAGTTCGGAAGGGGAAAACAGCTCGATTTGAGAAATGAGGGGGAAATGAACCCTGCCCCGGTTCTGTCCCGCACTGTCCCTTAATTCCGCCGGCAGATTTTCCGGGGTGATGATGGAATTCGGGTTCTGGAGAATCATAACCCGTTCCATCAGATTCTTCAATTCGCGGACATTGCCGGGCCAAGGGTAGGCAAGCAGAACGGCCTCCGCATCCTTACTGAACCCCCGCACGCGTTTCTGGAATTTTTTATTAAATTCGTCGATGTAGAACCGGGCCAGCAGCAGGGTATCCTCGCCCCGTTCCCTCAGCGAGGGCATCCGGATCGGCACGACGCTGATCCGGTAATACAGATCTTCCCGGAATGTTCCTTCGGACACCATGCGCACCAAATCGCGATTCGTCGAAAAGATAAACCGGATATCGATGGGAATGTTGTCCGTCCCCCCCAGCCTCCGGATGTAACCGTCTTCCAGCATACGCAGAAATTTCGCCTGAAGATGGATACTCATCTCCCCGATTTCATCAAGCAGCAGGGTACCGCCCTTGGCCGCTTCCAGCAGCCCCGCCTTTCTCTTTTTTGCATCCGTAAAAGCTCCGGCTTCGTAACCGAACAATTCACTTTCCAGCAGGGTACCGGGGATGGCCGCACAGTTGATATCGATAAAACGTTTCTCCCGGCGGTTGCTCTGATTGTGGAGCGCGCGGGCAATCAGCTCTTTCCCCGTTCCGCTTTCTCCCTGGATCAGGACGCTGGTATTATGGCCGGCGATTTCCTCGATTACGTGAAACACCTGCAGCATCTTGTCAGACTGGCCGAGGATATTGTGGAAACCCAGGAGAATATTTTCCCTTTCCTTCAGCTCTTCCACTTCCGTCTTGAGAGACTGCGCTTCAAGGGAAAGCATGGAATGCATGATGGCGTTGTCGTAGGATGTCGCCGCATCCTGGGCCAGAATATCCAGAACCTGGATCTGGTCAGGCGAATAGGATCCCGCCTTTTTGGCCAGGAAAAGAACGCCGCGGAATTTGTCCTTGACGTTGAAAGGAACCGCGATCTCGGATAAAAAGCCGGGAAAGAACGGAATCCCCTCCGGAGACGGGTGCTGTCGCGTGATAATGGTTTTGAGTTCCAGAGCTTTCTTGATGACGCTGTTCGCAATCTGCTGTTCGTAGACCCTTTTTTCATCGATGAAGATTTCCTCACCGAACGTAACCAGACTCCGATTGTTTTCCACATCCAGGAAATAAACCATCACCTTGTCGCAATGTGTAATCAGAACCGAACTTTTCGTCAGGATATTCAGGATGTTATTGTCCAGCGAAGGCCGGGCGTTCATCTCCGAAACGGCCTTCTGCAGAATCACCAGTTGCCTGATCTTTTCCGCATTGGCCTCAAAAAGCCGGGCATTATGAATGATAATGCCCATCTGGTTGGCAAAGGTCAGAAACAGGTTGATTTCTTCCTGATAGAATTTTGTCACTTCCTGGCAGGAGGCGGCCATGGTCCCGATGATTTCGTCACCGATTTTAAGCGGTGCGCAGATCATCGAACCGTTGCTGTAAACCTTCGCCAGTCTCCGGTCCATTTCCGTGATCCGATCGTCAGCCGATGCATTTTCAACCGCCATCGGTTCTCCGGATGTGACCACCTTGGCGACAACGCAGTCGTCATTTTTGACATCGATCGCCACGGAAAAAGCCCTTTCCGCCTCTTCCGGGCTGTAATTCTTCACGACCTGGGTTTCGAGATATTGTTTGGATTCATCTAAAAGACGGATATTACCGATGCGGAAACCGAGGGTGTCGGCCACCTCGTCGAGAATTTTTTTGAGAATCTCGTTCAGACTTCTCGGCTCGATAACGAAGGTGCTGATCCGGAAAATGCTCTGCAGGAGTTTATCTTTATCGAGTATGGGAGCCGCCCGGACCGCGTCGTCTCGTCGACTTTCTTCTTCCACCTGGACCCTTTCCTCCTTGATACTTCCCAGAATGCCCCCTTTCACCATCAACCTTTATCATAGGCCAGAAACTGCATGGAAAAAACGGCCCGCCCCTGGGTGGCGGATCGCAGGTCCGTCGAATAACCGAACAGTGATTTCAGGGGAACCCGGCAGCGGATTTCGCTGATGGCCCCTTTCTGCGTTATCGACTGGACCTCCCCATGCCTGGCATTGATATCACTGATCACATCGCCCATGAAGTCGGCAGGCGTGACGATATCAACCATCATAATGGGCTCCAGAAGAACGGGATCGGCCGAATCACAACCGTCCTTGAAGGCCGTCGAAGCGGCAACCTTGTAGCCCATGGGCGTCGATTCCCCTTCCCGGATCGAACCGCCGGCAACCGTCACCCTCACATCCACGACGGGATATCCGCCCACGACACCGCTGGAAGCGGATTCATGAATCCCTCCTTCAACCAGCCCGCGATACTCTTCCGGAATCATCGTTTTATCGACATTCCAGATGATTTCAATACCATGGCCGCGTTCCAGGGGTTCCAGAATCAGCCGCACATGGCCGAAATGCTTCTTGTCTCCCAGTTCCCGTTCGAAACGCCCCTCCACCTCGACCCGCTTCTGGATTGTTTCCCGATAGACCACACGGGGCCGTCCTACGTTCACATGGGTGTTGAATTCCCGGATCAGGCGGTCCAGAACAACCTCCAGATGGAGTTCCCCCATGCCGGAAATAATCGTCTGAGCCGTGTCGTCATCATATTTCACCCGAAGGGTCGGATCTTCCTCAAGTAACTTGGCCAGGGCAACGGTCAGTTTCTCCTGATCCGCCGGGGTTTTCGCTTCGATGGCCTGGCTGATAACCGGTTCATAGAATTCGATTTTCTCCAGGACAATGGGATGTGCTTCATCGCACAAGGTATCCCCCGTCGTGGTCTCCTTTAACCCCATCACGGCGATGATATCGCCCGCCGATGCGCGGTCGATCCGCTCCCGTTTGTTCGCATGCATCTTCAAAATGCGGGAGAGTTTTTCTTTTTTTCTTTTGACGACGTTGTAGACCTCTTCATTGACTTGGAGGAACCCCGCATAAATCCGAACAAAAGTGAGTTTCCGCCCCTCATCCATCATCACCTTGAAGGCCAGGGCGGCCAAGGGTTCCTTTTCACTGCTGAGGCGAAATTCCTCTTCACCCGTCACGGGGTGATGACCTTTGACCGGAGGGACATCCTCCGGCGAAGGCAGATAATGAACGACGGCGTCCAAAACGGGCTGAATACCCTTGTTCCGCAGGGCGGTACCGCACAGGACAGGCACGACCTGAAGGGACAGGGTCGCCTTTCGAATGGCTTCCACAAGTTCTTTCTCCGTCAAATCCTCTCCCTCGAGATACCGGGTCGCAACATCATCGTCCACTTCCGCCAGGGTTTCGATCATCTTTTCCCGGTGCTGTTCCATGTCGTCCCGCAACTCCTCAGGCACATCCGACACATCATAGGACACCCCCAGATTCTGGTCGTTCCAGCGAAAGGCCTTCCGGCAGACCAGATCGATCACCCCGCTAAACCGTTCCTCCATACCCAGGGGAATTTGAACGGCAAGGGGAATGGAATGGAACCGTTCCCTCATCATGTCGATCGTACCCCAGTAGTTGGCACCGACCCGGTCCATCTTGTTGATGAAGGCCAATTTGGGGACAGCGTATTTATCCGCTTGATGCCAGACCGTTTCCGATTGGGGCTCGACGCCGCCAACGGCACAGAACACCACAACGGCGCCGTCCAGAACCCGCAGACTCCGTTCCACCTCCATCGTGAAATCGACATGGCCCGGCGTGTCGATCAGATGGATCTCGTGCTGGTTCCATTCGCAGCTGGTTACGGCGGACATGATGGTGATCCCCCGTTCCTGCTCCTGGGGCATCCAGTCCATCACGGCTTCTCCGTCGTGGACTTCCCCCATCTTGTAGGATTTTCCCGTATAGTAGAGAATTCGCTCGGAAACCGTCGTTTTCCCCGCATCAATGTGGGCGATGATCCCGATGTTCCGGATTTTTGACAGCTTTGATTTGGGAGCCATTCCCTCACCTTTCCAGTCACAGACGATTTCAGATGTTCCTGGACCCCTCGACGATCAGGTCCTTCTCCATGTGAAAGGCCCCCCGTGCACTTACATGCCCTCTGATCGAATCGATCGGTTTGTCTTCGACATAAATTTGAACACGCTGAATGGATGAAATGTTCCGTATCAGGGTGTTGGTCAGGGAAAAGACGGTCGCTATTTCCCCGGTTGTGCCGCCGGGGTGATTTTGTATGAATTCGCGGTTGAAGTTGACATACGCCGTCCGGTCGGAGGCGATCTTCACGTCCTTCACACCGGATTTCGCGGGAAGAGTATTGACGTTGCCCGACTTGCTCCCCTCGATCAGAGCGTTGACCAACCTCTTCGCCTGAGCATCGGGATCTTTTTCCCTCGGAATGTACCGCTTCTCAGGAACCAGGAACAGCTCATTCTTGTCCGAGAAATAGAGGATGACCTCCTGCTTTTCTTTCCGCGCCGCCCCTCCGTCCACGCCGCTTACAGGAGGATAAACCATATTGAAGATGGAAACAAAAAAGAATACCAAAAACGCGAATGCACTCCCTCCGATTGCGATTAAAATGGCAATGCGCTTCCCTTTCCGGATCTTTCTGCTTTTTGTTTCCGCCGACCTGCGTTCTTTTTTCGTCGCCATCGTCCTGAAACCTCTTTCCTGTAAAAACGGAATGTACGTTAGGGTATTTTAACCATGCTGTCAAGCAAAGAAGCGGCAAAAAGCCGCGGATTTCCTTATCCCTTGAGGCATTCCAGGACCGGGGAAACCGTTTTTCCCCGGCTTATTTTTTACCGCGCGGCAGGGATCTGACCTCCTTCATCGACGAAAAAAACAGACCCGATGATGCCCCGTACTTCTCCCCGCACATCGATTTTTCACCCCCATGTCCCGTAAACCATGGGGGTGACATGATCCGGACCGGACAGCAGGACAAATCTAGTTTCCTGGAAACCTTACCCAATCCAAACGCCGCAGGCCGGCCCGCACGGCTTCCTGCAGGGCACGGTCATATTCCTCGCGGGTGATCCGTCTGCCGATGATGGGATCGCCCGCCGCTTTTCCTGCAGGATGATACTGGGCCATGATGTTGACATAGGTTCCGCGGGATATCTTTTCGGCGAGAAAATTCATGATCTCCCGTGTACCCGCAATGCCCCCCGGCATAACCAGATGCCGGACAAGGAGTCCGTGCCGGGCGATGCGGTCCCTGCCGATTATCAGGTCCCCCACCTGGCGATGCATTTCCAGGATTGACTCGCATACCCGTTCCCGGTAATCCGGAGCATGACAGAATCGTTCGGCCCAACGGCTATCCCAGAACTTGAAATCGGGCATATAGATATCCACAATTCCCGACAGAAGCTGCAGGGTTTCCGGGGAATCATATCCCCCCGTATTATAGACGAGGGGCACCGTCAATCCCATTTCTATGGCCGGAACGAGGGCCTCCATGACCTGGGGAACCACGTGAGTCGGGCTGACGAGATTGATATTATGACAACCCCGCCTCTGAAGGGCCACCATCATGGCGGCAAGCCCTTCCCGGTTCACCCTCTCGCCTTCCATGAGATGACTGATCTCGTAGTTCTGACAGAAGGTGCACAGGAGATTGCAGGAACTGAAAAAAATCGTCCCGGAGCCTCCCGTCCCGACCAGGGGGGATTCCTCGCCGAAATGGCTCTGGAAACTTGCGACCATCGCATCCCGCCCGGTCCGGCAGACGCCGACCTCTCCTTCCAGGCGGTTGGCCCCGCATCGGCGGGGACAAAAACGGCAGTCACGCAGGCCCTCGATGGCACGCCGGACCTTATCCTGTAAATTCCCCTCACGATATCGTTTCAGGTATGATGACTCAAAAAGATCCATTGTTCTTCGGCACTTCTCCCGCTTTGCATGGGCCGTTGCCCGGTTCGGAATCGCCCGGCATCACGTTGCCGGCGCCGGTTACGCCCTATGATCTCACATGAAGACCTTGACCTCACACCCGGAAGATAGTAGCATTTTTCCGCAGTCGAACCAAGGCCGGGGGCCGGGGCAATTCGCTCTTCCGCCACGGCGATCTTCAAAACGGCTTTGTTAAAAAAAGTGGGCCCAATCTCAAACAGGATTGCCCTATGACGAACTCCGGACAAAAGGTCGTATATGGATCCTTCCACTCTTGAACCCTTTGAAATCTGTCACATCCGCCCCCCGACGGAAAATTACAGCCTGACTTTCCGTCTGACCCGGAACTGCGGCTGGAACCGCTGTTCCTTCTGTCCCGTTTACAAGGGAGATACCCCTTTCAGCCGGAGGACGATCGAGGAAATCCAGCAGGATATCGACCGGGCCGGACGCATTGACGAATTTCTGCAGGAATCCGGTGCCCTCGACGTCAAATCCCCCGAAGAAGCTTTCGCCAAGGTGGAGGCGCTGATCCGGGAAGAGGAAGAAAAGAGGGGAAAAGAAACCGGGAAGCAAGATCCGCTCAAAGCAGGGGATGAAGAAAACGCCGCGCATGCCGATTGGTTTTCCGCATGGTTCAAGCAGGAAGCGACGCTTCGAGACGGCATATTCCATGTTCTTTCCTGGCGCTTGAGTGGCGGGGAAACCTGTTTTCTCGGAGATGCCAATTCACTCCTTCTCGCTGGAGATTTTTTCCGGGATATTCTGACTCGTGTTAAACGGACCTTTCCTTCAATCAGGCGTTTTACCATCTACGGCCGCACCGCCTCGGCAGCCCGGAAACCCCTCGAAGAACTGACCGCTTACCGTGAGGCGGGACTCCATCGGATCCATTTCGGCCTGGAGAGCGGAAGTGACCGGATCCTGCAATTCATGAACAAGGGGGAAACGGCGGAGCACCACATCGAAGGTTGCCGGAAGACCCGGGAAGCGGGCCTCTCGTGCTCGGTCTATGTCATGCCCGGTTTAGGAGGCGCTGCCTGGTCGGACGAACACGCCCGGGAAACGTCCAGGGTCATCAACGAGTCCGCACCCGATTTCATCCGCCTCCGCTCCCTGGAAGTGTTCCCTGGAACTCCCCTGGAGGCAGCGGTCAAAAACGGAGGTTTCACCGAGGCCACTGAAGAGCAGGTGGCGGGGGAAATAAGGCAGTTGATCGAGGGTATCACGACAAACAGTGCCCTGTACAGCGACAGCGCCTCGAATCTCCTGACCGTTAACGGACATTTGCCGCAGGATAAAGACAAAATGCTGAGCTTCATCGACCGTTATTTGTCTCTGTCTCCCAGGGCCAAGCTCGAATTCAGCGCCATGTCCCGCCTGAACGCCTTCACGGGCCAATACGGCGGGGTCAGCCGGGAAATATTCAAGGCCCTGGAACCTTGCCTGCGTGGGCAGCAGCTGGATTTTTCCATCGTTTCCGACAACGAACTCCGCAGCCTTGTCCGTCTCATCCGGTCACGGCTCATGCCGTAGGAGCGGGCGATCAGTATCGTCCTCATCCTCATTTCCGGGCACGATTGCATTCACCGTGGCGTCTCAGTCCCTGTGAACATCCGCCCCGGAAAATGGAGACGCAGCCGTTTCAAATACCGATCATCCCGTCATGATTTTTACGAAGGCGTCATCCAGATCCGCATCGGCTTTTCCGGGGCAGGCGTTATGAACGATTTCCGCCGGCGTCCCCGAAGCCACGATCCTGCCGGCGTTGATCATGACAATCCGGTTGCAGTGCAGGGCATCGTCCATATAATGGGTCGTCACGAAAATCGTCATCCCCTCTTCGGCAAGTTTGACGATGAACTCCCAGAAGGCCTGGCGTGTAACGGGGTCCACTCCGGAGGTCGGTTCGTCGAGAAAGAGAATCTCCGGTTTGTGCAGGAGGGCGCACCCCAACGCCAGCCGCTGCCGCAACCCCGGCGGCAGTTCGCGGGTCAGGCGGTTCCTGGCTTCTTCCAGTCGCGTCATCCCGATAACCCACCGGATCCGATCGTCCCAGAGCGCCTCGGGAACGCAATAAACTCCCAGGTAAAAACGGAGATTCTCAAATGGCGTCAGGTCCTCGTACAGAGAAAACTTCTGGGACATATAGCCGATGGACGCCTTGATCGCCTCCGGTTCGGTCTGAATATCATGCCCCGCCACCGATCCCCCGCCTGAGGTGGGACTGAGGATGCCGCAGAGCATGCGGATCGTCGTTGATTTCCCCGACCCGTTCGATCCCAGAAAGCCGAAAATTTCCCCACGTCTTACGGAAAACGAGATTTTATCGACGGCGACGAATTGACCGAAGCGCTTTTCCAGATCGGTGACCGTAATGACATCAGAGGTTGAAGGCGCCATGCACCAGATCCTCGTCCGCTTCTCTGATCATCTTCTTGATCGCATCTTCCAGGCTGGGCGCATCCTTCCGGAGCGTCTCGGGCGTCGTCACCGCCAGCATCCTGGAGCGGTGCATCAGTCCCAGATGATGACATCGTTCCCCTTCATCCATGTAGGCCGTCGAGACCAGGATGGTCATTCCACCGTCCCTCATTTCCCCCAGCATCTCCCAGAATTCACGCCGGGAAACGGGATCCACGCCGTTGGTCGGTTCATCCAGGACCAGGAGGCGGGGTTCATGAATCAAAACACAGGCCAGCCCCAGCTTCTGTTTCATCCCCCCGGAAAGATTTCCCGCATAACGGTCTTTGAAAGGATGGAGACGGGTAAAATCGAGATAGCGCTCCTTCCTCTCGGCGCGATCTTTCCCGGTTATCCCGTAGATATCCAGAAAAAAATCCATGTTCTCTTCAACCGTCAGATCCTGGTAAAGCGCGAATCGCTGGGGCATGTAACCCATTCGTTCCTTGACCTGTCCGCGGCCGGATATCACATCAAAACCCTCCACCGTAATGCTCCCCTTTTGCGGTTTGACCATCAGGGCAATCATTCGCATGAGGGTCGATTTTCCCGCCCCGTCGGATCCGACCAGCCCCCAGATCGCCCCCGCGGGCACATCGAAGCTGACATCGGAAACCGCCGCGACATCGCCAAAGGACATGGAAACATGCTCGACGACAACAAAGGGCTTGACCGAAAAAGAATTCTTCATGATGAAACCGCTGCTTGTAAATCCCTTTCAGGATTTTGTCCGGCAAATCGCTGGTCCGTTCGGGAAATGGTCTATTTCAACCAGGCGTCGGCAGGCATCCCCGATTTCAGCTCCAGGTTCGGATTGGGGATCGACACCTTGACCAGATAAACCAGTTTTACCCGTTCTTTACGGGTCTGGATCATCTTCGGCGTAAACTCGGCCTCCGGGGAAATGTAAGAGACGATCCCTTTCAACACCTTATCGGGAAACGTGTCGATCCGAACCTCGACCGGCTGCCCCGGTTTGACCTTTCCGATTTCCGTTTCATCGACAAAAATCTTCAGATCGACCGTAGACAGATCGGCCAAGGTCATGACATCCTGGCCCGGTGTCACCACTTCACCGGGCTCCACGTTCCGGCTGGTGATGATCCCGCCAACGGGTGCCCTCAATTGCCCATAAGACAGCTGAATTTTCGCCTGTCGCCAGGCGGCTTCGGCCGAGGCCATCTGCGCTTTCGCTCCCTGCACTTCCGCATGGGCGGCATCGATCGTTTCCAATCTGCTTCCCTCCCGCGCAAGGTCATAGGCTTCAGCGCTCCGCTCATAGTCTCGGAGAGCCACTTCGTAACGCAGCCTGACCGTATCCCACTCCTTCTCCGACACAGTGCTGTTCTGGAAAAGCCGCCTGTACTTCTCCATGTTTTTTCTGGCTTCTTCCATGACGGCCTTGGCGGACAGGAGCGCCTGGCGTGCACGCTCCACATCCTGGGGCCGGTTTCCGGTCTTAATTTCTTTAAACTGTGCGGAAAGGGCCTTCAAAGCGGCCTGGGAACGATCGTAATTGGCTTGGGCCTGATCGAACCGGGCACGTAATTCTTCAAGATCGAGATCGGCCAGGACGTCTCCCGCCGAGACGGCATATCCCTCGTCGGTATAGACGTTCAAGACCTTACCCGTAACCTGGAAAGAGAGATGATGCTGGGTGGCCTCGATGGTCCCTGAATAATAAAGGGCGCGATTCCGGTTTACCCACTGTCCGAAATAAACCGCCAAGGCAACCAGAACCAGGAGAAGAACAAACCCGACGATGATTTTCCTTTTCAAGCGACCATCCTCCAGAGTTTTGAAATTTATAACACCTTTCACGGAATTAGTTGAGCAAAAAAGCCCCCGTTCCCATTTGAGGGAGCGGGGGCTTCCGTGTTAAGGGTTAGCCGGGACCGGATCAGCAGCCGCAGGCCGCGTCCTTCGGAACCAGTTTCTCCGGCGAGTTCACCGCGATGCTCTTCAGCAGATTCAGACGGACATCCAGCGTATGCTGCAGGTGCGCGATCTGCTCCTTGCTCAGGTGACGGAACTTGCCCACCATCGACAGGTAATCCTTCAACGTATGCGTCGGATGCGCGATCAGCTCCGGGTTCGTAAAGTTCATCTCGCTCGTCGACTTCTCATACTCCCACAGCGGGAAGAAGTTGCAGCCTACCGCACGGCGCTGAACCTCGATCGTCTTGTCCTGGGGATAACGCCACCCCGTCGGACACGGTGAAAACACGTGGATGTACGCAAATCCCTTCTTCGACGCCGCAATCGCCTTCTCCAGCTTCCGGTGGTAGTCCTCGATGTTCGCCATCACCGCCGTCGCCACGTACTCGCAGTTGTGCATCATCATCACCACCGGCATGTTCTTGCTGTCGCCGGGCTTGCCGGGCAACGAGGGACCAACCGGCGTCGTCGACGTCCACGAACCGTAGGGCGTCGTACTCGATCGCTGCATACCCGTGTTCATGTACCCTTCGTTGTCCACGCATATAAACAGGATCTCCTCGCCGCGCTCCGCCGCACCCGACAACGACTGGAAACCGACGTCCGCCGCGCCGCCGTCGCCCGCCAATGCCAGCGACGTCACGTCACGCCCGATCCGCTTGTAAAAGCGGCGCGTTCCCGCAAGCATGCTCGCCGTGTTCGTCAGAAGCGGATGGAAACTCGGGACCTTCGTACCCGTCTGGCCGTTGAATCCCACCGCGCAGACTCCCGGGATACAACCCGGAGGGGCCGCCAATACCGTGTCCGGTCCTACCGCCCGCAGCGTGTGACGGATCAGAAGCTCCGTGTTGCACCCCAGACACGCCGCCAATCCCGGAGCAAAAAGATCTTCCCGGTCAGACTGGTCGTTGAACACGTCCGCTTCCGTCATGTACTCCAGCGCTCCCGGCTTGCAGACCTTCACGCACGCCGGATCCCCGCCGCAGTGATCGCACTTGATCACGTTGCTGATCAGTGGATTGTAGTAAATCCCGCCGTAAGGACAGCCCAGCGTACAGATCGTGCACGTCACGCAACGATCCTCGTTCCACTCCACAACACCCGTCTCCGGGTTCTTCGTCAACGCTCCCGCAGGACAGCTCTTCACGCAGTTCGGATCCCCGCACTGAAGACACGTCACCGGTCCATAAAACTCCTCGCTCAGGTTACGGATCAATTTGATCCGGGAATGAAGCGGATTCGACGTACCCGTCTTCGCCTGAGCGCAGGCCACTTCACAATCTCCACATCCGTTGCACTTCTCCGGATGGATCTTTAATGTATGATATGCCTTACCCAATGTCCTTCTCCTTCTCTCTCTAGGTTATCCTCTCCAGGCTTCCCACATCACACGGCGGCTCATGTCCAGAGGCTGCACCGCAAACTCCGACTTCCGCGACCCCAAATCCACCTTCCGGCGGATCAGGTTCATCAGAACGCCGGGATCCATCGTCACGTTGATCCCGATCGCGCCCACCAGAGTGTTGCCCTGGAAAACCAGCTTCTGATAAACACGGCTCCCCGTGATGTTCAGCCGCGCGATCTCGTACGCCGTATCGTCCTCTTCCAAGGACAGGCCCACCGCAAACGAACGGTTCCCGTAAAAATTGAACGTGTTCATGCTCAAACCGCCCTTGTACGGCTCCGAACCCTGCGCCTCTTCCGCTCCGGCCATGCTCATACCCGCAACCTTGCCCTGCTCGAACGCATCCGGCAAAATCGCGTTCAGATCCTGCTTCCCGCTGAAAAAGTCCCGCGCCTGGGCCACGTCGCCCGCCGCCCAGATGTTCCCGACCGACGTCTTCATCAGGTCGTCCACCAGGATACCCTGGTCCATCGCGATGTCCTTCGCATCGAAGAACTCCATCCGGGACTTCACGCCCGTACCCACGACCAACAGGTCCGTGTCGATATGGCTGCCGTCGCTGATCAAAACCCGAGTCTTGCCGCCCTTCAGCTTCTGGACTTCCTTCACCTGCTTGTTCAGGTCGCACTTCACACCGTGCTCCAGAAACACCTTGTGGATCAGCGACATCGCTTCCTTGTCAAAATAGTTCGGCAACACCGCAGGACGACGCCCGCGGATCACCTCCACGTCCAGACCCTTCTCCTGGAGACCTTCCGCCGCATGCATCCCGACCAGGCCCGTGCCCATGATCACCGCGTTCTTCGCCTTCTTCGCCGCCGCGTTGATCTTGTGCGCGTCCTCCATCGTCCGCAAAACCAGGCAACCCGACTCCTTCAAACCCGGAGTCGGGGGAAGCGTCGGCTCGGAGCCCGTCGAAATCAACAGCTTCTCGTAACCGATCTGGCTCCCGTCGGAAAACGTCACCACCGACTTCTTCACATCCACCTTCGACAGCTTTTTACCCGTCTTGAACTCGATCCGGTTCTCCTTGAAATACTGCCGGTCCCTCAAATATATCTGCTTCTCCTCAACCTTACCGGATACAATGTACGGCAAAACCGTCGGCGAATAGGGCAGGCATTCTTCCATCGTAACCATCGTCATGCTCCCCTCCGGATCGTGGATCCGGATCTCCTCCGCCGCGGTCAGACCCGCGTGACTGCTACCGATAATGAGGTACTTTGTTTCCTCCATCTCCTGTTGCCTCCAATCCTAAAACTTCTCGTTCATCCAGATCGTCTCCTCAACGACCTTCCCCTTCGCCACCTGGCCAACCGTGTCGATCGCATCCAGCATGTGGTCGATCGTGATGTCCGTACCGGCCAATCCGCCGATGAAACTGATCACCTCAGGATGCTGCTTCATCTTCGCAGACGCCGCCAATACCTCCTGGTACAGCGGCCCGCAGTTCCAGCCGTAGCTCACCGAACGGTCCACAACGCCCAACGCCTTGATTTTCGACATCGCCTTCTGAAGAGCCTTCACCGGGAACGGACGGAAGGTCTTGATCTTCAGCAAACCGACCTTCTTGCCCTGATCCCGTGCCGCATCAACCGCATCCTTGCCCGCGCCCGTCATCGAACCGATCGTCATGATCGCGTACTCCGCATCCTTCATCTTGTACTCTTCGATCAACGGCGCAAAATCGTGACCAGTCAGCTTCTTCCAGTCCTTGTGCGCCTCCTCGATCACCTTCAGCGCGTTCTGCATCCCCAGACAATGGCCCTGACGGTACTTCGCAAACGCCAGACCCCCGGGGCCCGTCATACCCGTCAACGGGTCCACGCCCATCGGACGCAAGGGATCCAGCGCCACGTGCCAGTTGATCTTCTCAGGAGTCTTCGGACCCAGAAACTTGTCCACCAACGACTGGTCAACCACCTCGATCGGCTCCGCCGCGTAACTCAAAAAGTTCCCGTCGAAACAAACGTTCACCGGCAACATCACCTCCGGATGCTCCGCTATCCGGTACGCCATCACAACCGAATCCGCGATCTCCTGGTTGTTCTCACAGTATATCTGGATCCAGCCGCAGTCCTTCACCGTCATCGCATCCTGCTGTCCCCCCCAAACGCACTGGGGAGTGATCCCGTCACGACATACAATACACAACACGATCGGCAAACGAAGGTTCGGCGTACGCCAGTATGGCTCGAACATGAACGCCAGACCCTGACCGCATGTCGCCGTAAACGTCCGGGCTCCCGCCAAAGCGCCGCCCTGAAGCACCGACATGACACTGTGCTCGCCTTCCACGTCCATCAGGTCCGCGTCCAACTCCCCGTCCGCAATAAACCCCGCCATCGTCTCCGCAACCCCGGACTGAGGCGTAATCGGATAAACCGCGACCATGTCCGGCTTGGCCAATACGGCTCCCCATGCCGCGGCTTCGTTTCCATCACACACTATCTTCTTGGCCATTTAACCTACTCCCTTTCTGTTACCATCGTAATCGCTCCATGGGGACACTCCGTCGCACATATCCCACATCCCTTGCATATCGCCATGTCCGCCTCAAACCAACGAGGCTTCTCAACGATACACTGCGTCGGACAAAACGCCCAACACGTCCCGCATTTCACACACTTCGTCCGGTCAACAATCGGCCGCTCCGAACGCCATTCCCCCGTCTTCATCACGATCAAATCCGTCGCGATCGGACAAAGATGGTCCGGAACCCCCGACTTCAAAGGATCGAACATCTTATACGCCTGTGTCCCCTTCTTCTTCGCCGCTTTCTTCGCTGTTGCCA
>Ga0255346_1004102_pt1 | contig 16326 bp, 16 predicted proteins | sample wastewater_treat_FD_194410 | JGI IMG/M metagenome (GOLD analysis project Ga0255346, IMG submission 194410) | Wastewater microbial communities from Lulu Island WWTP, Vancouver, Canada - plant22 | ecosystem: Engineered > WWTP > Wastewater > Unclassified | place: Canada: Vancouver, British Columbia... | reverse complement strand
TCACCGGTACCTGTTGTGCAAAAAGCACACTTGTGAAGATAATGCCCAGAGCAAAAATTAAAGTCCTTTTCATTATATCAATTATTATTGTTTAGTAAAATTTCTTTCCCATTCACCCACCTCCATATCGTGGATTTTTCCATCGGAGATGCGAAATCTCAATGCGGTGCGCACCAGATGGAATCCCTGTAAACCGGCTGCTCCCGGGTTGAGGGTGAGCATATTGTAATGCTTGTCGTTGATCACCCTCAGGATGTGTGAGTGGCCGCAAACAAACAGATTGGGGCGGTGCTCCTCTATCAGCCGCAGTGCGCGAAAATCATATCTGCCCGGATACCCTCCGATATGCATCATCAGCACTTTGAGCCCTTCCACATCCATCAGCTGAATATAGGGGTGATAAGTGCGGATATCGTATCCGTCACAATTGCCGTGTACCCCCACAAGTGGTTTGAAAGCGGCTATCTCCAGTGCGGATTCCAGAGTTGCAAAGTCTCCTGCATGCCAGATGGTATCTACCGGCTCAAGGAAATTTCTAAGCCGGTCGTCAAAATAACCGTGTGTATCAGATATAAGTCCGATATATGCCATCTACCGTCAGATCTTTATAAAAATTTTCTTGCGGTACAATATCATACACATCGCAAGGAAAATGGCAACCATAATCAGCGCGTGCATAAGTGAGGCATATTCGTTGTTTCCGAAGATGGAGACGCAGCAGGTATTGTATAACCAAGAGAGAGCGCTCGTCTTAGCTCCCTCCGCAGTGGTCCAGGTAATCACTCTGCCGAGTAATTTAACCAGTACTCCCGCCATCACGAAGGCGAAGAGCGGGTTCATGCCCATCGCCTTGAATGGAGTGAAATACCTCTCTTTTCCCTTTATATCTATGAAATAGATGAAAAATGCAAAAAGCATAATAGCCCATCCGCCGGTGTATATTACATACGAACCGGTCCATAACGGCTTGTTGATCGGTAGCCACACATTCCAGATGCGTCCCAGTCCGAGGCATATAAGTGCTATGGTATAGAGCTTTGCAACTGCATTGATTTTGCTTTCACTGGAGCGGATCAATTGCCCTATATAGTATCCCAGCAGTACCGTACCTGCGCCGGAGAGTACTCCTAGGAGTCCTTCCGGATCAAATGGGATACCGTAGCCACGATATACATGACTCTCTCCAACCAGCGCAATATCGATCTTGCTCGCAACATTTCCCTCCAGGGTGCTCCATCCCGGCTCTCCGCCGAAAATCCACAGGATCAGCCAGTGAAGCAGAGTGACCGCTGCGATACCTAGCAAAATGCGCTTTGGCCGTTTGAGCCACAAGGCAAGAAATCCTCCCAGGATATAGCATAATCCGATGCGCTGCAACACTCCGAAGATGCGAATATTTTGCAGCCAGATAAGATAATTCTCTCCAAAAGTGAGCTCCGGATTGCGAGAAGTGGGGTAGAAGGGGAACATGTTAAGTGCAAGTCCCACCGCAAAAATCAGCAGGCCTCTTACTACGAGTTTGCGCGAACTCTCTTTGTTTATCGAATCGCCATATTTTGCAAAAGAAAAGGCCATCGCAACTCCCACACAAAAGAGAAAGAAGGGAAACACCAGGTCTGTAGGTGTACATCCCGACCATGCGGCGTGTCTCAAGGGTGGGAAAATATGTCCCCAGGAGCCCGGATTATTGACAAGAATCATTCCCGCTACTGTCATGCCCCTAAGTACGTCAAGGGCTACGTAGCGCTGGGTTGGAGCTTTAGTCATAAGAGAGGTATTTGGATTAGTACTAGTGTTCAATCCACAAATATAGATAAAATCCCTATCTTTGTTTAGGCAAAAGAGATTGAAATGGAAATTTTTTATTCACCGGACATAGCCCAGGGTGGTACACAGCTCGATGCAATCGAATCCGGCCACTGCATCAAGGTGCTCAGGCACCGTAAAGGCGACATCATCAATATTGTGGATGGTGCAGGCACGCTTTTCAAGTGTGAAATTACCGATGATAATCCCCGTTGTGTGGTTTTTAATGTTTTAGAACGGCAGGAGGGCTATGGCAGCCATCCCTACAGGCTTCACATTGCAGTAGCACCCCCCAAGAACACCGAACGTTTTGACTGGTTTGTGGAAAAGGCTACGGAGATAGGTGTGGATGAGATTTCTCCTATTTTCGGTGACTACTCCGAGAGGCGCATTTTTAAACGCGAACGTTCGGAGCGCATTATAATTGCCGCTGCCAAGCAGTCCCACAAGGGAGCTATCCCCCTGCTTCACGATCCTGTGACAGTGAGGGAATTTTTGGAGCACAGCTCGTGTGCAGAGTCAGGAAAAGTTTTTTCCTGCTCGGATACTGAAAAAGTTATTTCCCGCCTGCATACTGCAAAACAGTTATCTGAAAGGACTCCGCTCCGGTTGATATGCTATTGTGATGAGGTGGAATCTTTGGGTGCTAAGAAAATTCACATTACTGAGGCATTGCGTAAAGATGCTTCGGATGTGATTATTATGATCGGTCCTGAAGGGGATTTTTCGCGAGAAGAGATCGCTCAGGCAATAAAATCGGGATGGCAGCCCGTTTCTCTGGGAGAGTCACGTTTACGTATAGAAACTGCGGCATTGACTGCCGTAGCGGCCGTTTATCTTGCGAATTGTTGATTAGCTGCGGATAATAGCGATCTCGCCCCGCAATCCTACTTTTATGATTTGTGATGCCTTTCCGGTAGAATCCGATTCCAGAGAGGGGTCTGCTACCCAATCTACACTTTTAATGATCTCTTCCGGGATTGCGCTATAGTTAGCCGGAGCTTTGCTGCCGGATATATTGGCAGAAGTGGAGACAATTGCTCTTCCGAAACGGGAGATCAACACTTTGCAAAAAGCGTGGTCGGGGATGCGTATTCCCACGCTGCCATCTTCAGAAACCACATTTGGTGCAAGTGCGCTACCTGCAGGAGAGGAGTCTGTGGCGACAACAGCTCCGGGATAAATGATGGTCATCGGACGATCATTTACCTCTATCAGATCGAATGCGATGTCGGGGATTTCTTTCACATATCTTGTCAGCATATCGGTATCAGAGACCAGCGTGATAAGACTTTTGCTGTCAGTGCGGTGCTTGATGGATAAAACTTTAGCCACTGCTTCGCTATTTGTGGCGTCACATCCTATGCCCCAGATGGTATCGGTGGGGTAGAGTATCACTCCCCCCGCTTTTAGCACTTCTATGGCGGCATTTACGGCTTTACGATCAATACTCTTGTCGATATGATTCTTCATTGCTTAAGTCTAATTTTATTTGTGTAAGGACCGGATAATGGTCCGAGTAGGGCACTCTCTCTATTTTGTGGTATGTAGTCCGGTATTCTTCCGGAATGAGTATGTAGTCCAGGCGCAGGGCCGGCCAAAGTCTGGAGTAGGTGGCTCCAAAGCCCCTTCCTGCCTCTACGAAGCAATCTTTGTGATCTTTCTGTAATTGGTGGTAGGTATATGACATCGGTGTATCGTTGAAGTCGCCGCAGACTATGGTCTTCAGGCTGCATTCACTGATACTGTTTACCACGAGGTCTACCTGCTCTGCACGTTTGATATTGGACTCCTTTAGATGTCCGTGGAGAGAGATGAACTCATCGCTGAATGTATCTTTATTGAAGAGTCTCTTAACGATTGAGGTAAAGGAGATACTGTAGGACTCCAGATGGCAGTTATAGATGCGTACTATGCCCCTGCCTATCAGCAGATCTGCCCAGATAGCCAGATTTGTGCTGTTTTTGAAGGTGAGTTTTCCGCCTCCCCTTATGGGAAATTTACTTAGAATAACATTGCCGAAACTTGAGCCGGTATCATTGAAGAAATGGGAGAAGATATGGGGATAATCAGGAAGTTCTATCAAGGAATCCTTGTAGCGTACGCTAACCTCCTGAAGGCAAATAATATCGGCTTTGCAGAGCTCAAGATAGTCGCGAATGTCTGCGATAGTCTCCTTTTTTGACTTTCCATATTTGCTTAAGGAGTATCTGCCCACGTTATATGTAACTATGCAGATATCCTCCTTCTCTTCGTCGGGGGTCTCGTTGCCCACTTTTACAAACATATCGAAAAAGAAGAGCGACGGCAGCAGGGCTACCAAAGGTATCAGTAGGCGCTTTCTCCTGCGGATAATGGCTATGATCAACAGAAAAAGGTTCCACAACGCTATCGGGATATAGTAGAGGCCGAAAAAGAGGGGAGGCCAGAATTTCGAAGGACTGATAAAAATGGAAACATAGGATATCAGTAGCGCAACTGCCGAGATAAGCAACACGGTGACCGAGATAAAACTCCCAAGGCCAAATCTGCGTTGTTTCTTCTTTTTCATAGTTATAGTTACCGGATGTAGGAACTCTAATGGTATAACCGGTTTTGTTTCTTCCAGATAAGGATCATTATCAAGCCGAATAGCATTCCTCCCAGGTGGGCGAAATGAGCGATATTACCACCCATCCCTGTAAGACCTGTGATGAGCTCTATTGCGCCGAAAATGATCACAAACCATTTGGCTTTCATCGCCACAGGTGGAAATATCAATTGCAGGCGATTGTCGGGGAAGAGCATTCCATAGCCCAACAATACTCCATAAATAGCCCCTGAAGCACCCACGGTAGGGGTTCTGAGTACAGCGGTAGCCGCAGCTATCTTTCCCGCTTCCACAAAGGCATCATACTGCAGATGTAGCACAAGACTGTGGCATAATGCCGCTCCGATTCCCGTGACAAAGTAAAAAAGCAGAAATTTTTTACTACCCCAGATTCTTTCCAGCACCGTGCCGAAGATCATAAGGGTGTACATATTGAAAAACAGATGCCAGAAATCACCATGCATAAACATATGTGTGATTAGCTGGTAGGGCTTGAAAAATGGAGATTCAAATGCAAAAAGCGCGAGCTTTTCATACATCGTGTCACCTATAATCCAGGTCGCAATAAGCATTATGGTATTGATGATGACCAGATTCTTGATAACCGGTGACATCATTCCCCAAAAACCGGGGCGGCTGTATCCTTGATTCATAAATATTTCTCCAGATCTTTAACTGTAATAACAGACATGCACTTGCGTCCGTCCGGCGTGAGTCCGGACTCCTTGCAGTCAAATAACTCATCTACCAATATTTGTGCCTGGGTATCTGATAGGGGACCGGTGTGGCTTCTGGCTGCCGAAATGGCCAGTTTTCGGGCAAGAGCCTCGCCATATTCTGCAAAATCGGCAGTAAAGGTCTGTTCTCTTAGCGAGGCTACCAGTGAATCGAGGAGCGCAGGAGTATCTCCCTCCGCCACAGAATATCCCAGAGGGACTCCATACACAGCAACTGAATTGCCTCCGAAATCGCGGATGTCAAATCCTAACTTCGAGAGTTCCTCCAGATGCTCAGCAAGGGTGAGATAATCTTCGCTCTGCAGTTGTATGTTCCTTGGGAAGAGTGTCTGCTGGGTCAGCGGCTTCTCTTCCGAGAGCATGCTCAGATACCGTTCATACCAGATGCGCTCCCTGGCTCTTGAGGTATGCACCAACAGGATGGCCTCACCGTACTGCGAAAGAATATAACTGCTTCCGGCCCGCAAGATCGAGGTACGCGAGATCTCCCTCTCTTCGAATAGCATTTGCTCCTCCTGCTCTTCTCCAACAGGACGAATCTGTGATGGTATGGTGGAAAACTCCCTATCCTTTCCCATGTCGAAGGGATTGAATAACGGGTCATAGTCTATCCTGGGCATTCTAATATATTCCCTGCCGTGCTCCAGTGCGCCCCGACCTGGCATATTGGGGATTTCAGGCATTCCTTCGGTGTCAAAATCGATGCTTGGTACAAATGAGTTTTTGCCCAGTGACTCTCTGACCGAAGCCATAATTATCTCAAATATCATCTGCTCATCCTCAAACTTTACTTCGCTCTTTGTCGGGTGGATATTGACATCAACTCTATCTAAAGGAGTTTCGAGAAATATGAAATAGGTGGGTAGCGTATCGTCGGGGATGAGTTGTTCGTAGGCCTTCATTACTGCCTTATGCATGTAAGGTGAACGAAAATAACGTCCGTTGACAAAAAAATATTGATTGCCGGGGGTTTTGCGGGCGGATTCGGGTTTACCAATATGACCGCTTATTTTGACTACCGATGTGTCAGTATATATCTCCACCAGGGAGTTAATCAATTCTCGTCCGAAAAGATCGTAGATACGCTGTTTGGTATTGTCAGCAGTACGCAGATCGTAGAGTACCTTGCCATTGGAGAGCATTTTAAATCTTAATTCAGGCCTTATGACTGCTACTCTGATGAACTCTTGGATAATGTGCCGAAGTTCGGTGTTATCGGATTTGAGAAATTTGCGCCTCGCGGGCACATTGTAAAAAAGGTTGCGTACTTCGAAGCTTGATCCTATGGAAGATGAGACCTCATGACTCGAAATGATACGTGACTCGCTTACCTCTACCTGCCATCCTACCTCACTGTCGGCCTGACGTGTTTTTAAGGTTACATGTGCGACCGCAGCGATGGAGGCCAATGCTTCGCCACGAAATCCATATGTAGAGATGGACTCAAGGTCTTCGGCACGATCTATCTTGGAGGTTGCGTGTCGTTCAAAACATAACTCCGCATCTCCGGGAGTCATGCCGGAGCCATTGTCTATCACCTGGATGAGAGTTCTGCCCGCATCGGTCACTATCAGTTGGATTGTATCCGCTCCCGCATCAATGGAGTTTTCCAGTAGCTCTTTGACCACAGAAGCGGGGCGACCGACAACCTCTCCTGCTGCTATCAGATTGGATATGTTGGCGGGTAAGAGCTTTAGCATATTACCTCATAATTTGGCCAAGACCGACGGCTATATAGTAGATTGCCACCGCCAGAGCTACAAAAGTGATCAGATTAATCAACCTTTTTACCTTCTTCTGTTCTGCCTGGCGGCTGTGTTTCTCAATGCCTTTACTAAATGAGCCACGGATGCTCGCCCCGGGCACATAAGGCTTGGTGTAAGAGGTGCCTTGGTTATCCTTTGTCTCTTTCGAAGGATCTATAGGAGTGCCATCGGGGTTCTTGCCGTACTTTTTGTAAATTTCTGCAATACGCTCTTTGCGTTCATCATAATAGCGTGGAGTGTAGTGGAATACCCGGTGAGAAGGTGTTTTGAAAAAGCTTATGTTTAAAAATCCCATAATGTCACAAAATTGTCAAGTAATTATTTAGGACAAAGTTAACATATTTTTTATTTTTGCGGAAAAATAGGAGGTTAATATGGAGATTCGCATTGGCAACGGGTTTGACGTACATAAGCTTGCCCCAGGACTGCCTCTGACACTTTGCGGCGTGACCGTTCCTTCGGAAAAGGGATGTGTAGCTCATTCGGACGGAGATGTGGCCATCCACGCCCTTTGTGATGCACTTTTGGGGGCTCTTGCCCTCGGTGATATAGGAAAACATTTCCCCGACACCTCGGAAAAATACAAAGGTATAGATAGTCGCATACTGCTTAAAAGCGTTCTTGAAATGATCACGGAACGTGGTTGGCGCATAGGCAATATTGACATAACTCTGATGCTTCAAAAACCGAAATTAGCCCCTTATATCCACGAAATGAGGAAAATGTTGGCCTCTGTATTGGATCTGGATTTGGAATGTGTGTCGGTCAAGGCGACTACTACTGAAAAGCTCGGGTTTATCGGCCGCGAGGAAGGAATTGCCACTTTTGCATCAATTTTATTGTTCAATTGAGAATAATCTCTATATTTGCACTCCCAAACCTTGACCTATTGTGTAATGGTAGCACAGCAGATTCTGGTCCTGCTAGTCTAGGTTCGAATCCTAGTAGGTCAACTTCTTTAACCCAATCCAATTTTTTACATATTATGAAACGTTTTATTGCAGTAATGCTGCTATGCTTTGCGTATGCAGCCCTCTTCTCTATTGACGCAGACGCGCAACGCATAGAGAACACCAATCCCAACAAACAGTTCATTCCCGACAAGTCAAACCATGTGCGCAACGAAGTTGTTATCCCCGATTTCGGAGGCTACAAGGTGCTCAAAGGTGATTTTCACATTCACACCGTCTTTTCGGACGGTTTAGTGTGGCCCACTTACAGGATTCAGGAGGCTTGGCGTGATGGACTTGACATTCTTGCCATTTCCGACCACATCGAATACAGGCCTCATAGCCAATATATGAATGCCGACCGTAATGCTTCCATGAAAATTGCCGCTCCTGAGGCTGAAAAGCTAGGCATCTTACTTGTTCCGGCAACTGAGGTGACACGTGAACAGGGTGTTATCGGCCACTTTAATGCACTTTTCATTAAAGATGCGGAATTGATGAATCTTGAGGATCCCAAGGAGGCCTTACGTGAAGCACGCAGACAGGGAGCATTCATTTTCTTTAACCACCCCGGCTGGAAAATGGACACTCTTGTGTTTTCACCCTTTCAGAAAGAATTATTGGAAGAGGGGCTGATAGATGGTGTTGAGGCGGTAAACGGATTTGAGTTCTATCCACGCGCAATCTCCTGGTGCAAAGATCTGAACATTACACTTTTGGTTACTTCAGATGCCCACGATCCCGTTCCGGTTTATTTTAAGTACGATCGCAGGGGAGCGGAAGATGTTCGTTACAGGCCAATGACTTTGGTACTGGCAAAAGAGAAAAGTTTGGAGGCAGTACGCGAAGCACTTGATGCAAGACGCACTATCGGCTCTTACCATGGTTATCTGATTGGTATGTTTGATCTGCTAGAGGGACTTTTTGATGCTTGTATTTCCACTGAAAAGCTTTCTGTTGTAGGAAAAAACACTAATTGGCAGTTGCGCAACAACTCTTCTTTGATATTTAGATTCAACATTGGAGGCACAGATTATATTCTGCTGCCCTTTACATCGTGCACTTTGACACGCACCTCAGACATTACTTCCGTTGAGGTAACCGTGCTGAATATGTATCATTACGAGAATACACATCCGGTATTTACTCTGGAGCTTAAGTAGCGTAGATTACACTTTTTTTTGGCTATTTCGTTTTTTTGCGTACTTTTGCCCTCCCAATGGCGAGATAGCTCAGATGGTTAGAGCGCATGATTCATAATCATGAGGTCCCGAGTTCAATTCTCGGTCTCGCTACTGACAGTAAAAAGCCGGCTAAAAACTTAGCCGGCTTTTTGGTGCGTGTTGCTGGGTTCGGGGTGTTTTTTATCAGAAAGGCCAAATTATCGAACGAATTCGCGCCAAATTACCGATCAACTGTCCGCCAAATTCCCGAAAAGTGAAAAACACCGTAGTTCTGCTGAAAGTTTGGTTGTGTTGTGCGACCGTTTTGTCAGTAGGTTTTTTGTAAGCTGCTTAATCTTTTTCCTTTTCGGATTCAAAGTGCTATGTTTGCGATTCCTTTTGCTAACCGAATAGTCAAGTGAACGCAATAGAACAAAACATTAGTCTAAAATTGTTTCGCGTCGAGCGATTGCATAGAAGATCGTATAAACTTGTCAATTGCTTTTACAAAGCCATTGCGCTGGGTGTAATTTCGTGTTGCACCATGATAGGTCTTCGTGCTATGCCGGTAAACCCCACGGGAAAAGTTGATCTCGAACAACAAACAGAGAAAGTCGCAATCAACCCCCAAACGGACACAATTCCCGAACAGCTGGATGAAATAATAGTAACGGCTTATAAAGCCTCACTGCCCTTGAAACTTTCGGCAAAAATGGTAAATATTATTTTACCCAAGCAGATTGAGCGCTCGCCTGTTAAAAGCATCGAAGATCTCCTTAATTATCACTCAGGAGTCGATGTGCTCCAGCGCGGACCGCATGGAGTACAGGCAGACATCACACTCCGTGGTGGCTCATTTGACCAAACTGCAATCCTCCTGAATGGAATCAACCTCACTAATCCGCAAACCGGACACTATAGCTTTGATATCCCTCTCAATCTCTCAGACATAGAACGGATCGAGATAGTCCAGGGACCCTCATCCCTTATTTTTGGCGCGAGCGCATTTTCCGGAGGGATCAACATTATCACCAAAAAGGATCCTCAGACCAATGCATTTGTAAAAATGGAAGGGGGAATGCATGCACTTTTCAGTGGTGAGGTGCGCGGTGCGTACAAAGCAAAAGAGTCGGTGCATACCCTCTCAGCCGGCTACAAGAGATCAGACGGCTATATCGTCAACAGCGATTACAATATTATGAATTTCCTTTGGCAGAGCAGTTTCGATATCGAAGGATCATATATCGATATTCAGGCGGGGGTAAATGATAAGAAATATGGTGCAAATACCTTTTATGCTGCTGCATTTCCAAATCAGTATGACGATACACAGGGATTGTTTTTTTCCATAAAAGGAGAAACAAACGGAAAAATCAAGTTCATTCCGCAGATCTTTTGGAGCAGGCACTATGATGAGTTTCATCTTTTTAGGCCGGGCACACCCGACATTCCCTCTTGGTACAAGGCACCAAACTATCACCAAACAGATGTGTATGGCGTTAACCTCAATATCCAATATATATCTAGGCTTGGGATCACTCGTTTCGGGGGAGAGTTTAGAAATGAAGGAGTGTTGAGCAGCAATTTGGGTAAACCGATGCGCCAACCGAGGGATAACTACACTATGTGGGACAATCGCTCGGATATTAGCTTTTTTGCAGAACATAATTTTGTAATCGATAAGCTGACTCTTTCATTTGGCGCACTTTACAACTACAATACTGCTCTGGCCGATACCTTGAAGGCCGGTGGTTTTTATCCTGCAATAAATTTTTCGTACCGGCCTACTAATTCCATTACTCTTTACACTTCATGGAGTAAAGCCATGAGGATGCCAACCTTTACCGATTTATATTATAAGGCTGGAAAACATCGCGGTTTTGCCGGACTTGCCCCCGAATATACCCAATCGGTAGAAGTAGGAATGCGTTACAGCAGACCAGTGGTAGCTGCCAACTTGAACGCGTTTTATACCAAAGGCGACAATATGATCGATTGGATTTTTAATACCACCGATTCTCTCTATCACGCCGAGAACCGTTCAGCTTTGAGTACTTTCGGTGCCAGTGTGGATGCAAGTATAAATGTTTCTCGTTGGCTGGGAGAGAGGCAGCCATTTGAGCAGTTGAGGTTTGGTTATCAATATATCTCGCAAAAAAGTGACAACGAGAGCCAGGATAACCCGATATCAGCCTATGTTTCCAACTATCTTAGGCATAAGGTTACCTTGGGAGTAGAACATCGTGTTATTAAGAATCTCATTTTTTCGTGGAATATGCGTTATCAGGAGCGCGCAGGAAATTATTTGAAATATATTCCGGCGACAGCCACTGAAAAAGCACACGAAGAAATAACGCCTTACGAGCCCTTTGTGTTGTTGGATTTGAAAGCAAATTATGCGATAGGGAAGCTTAATATTTTCGTTAATCTCAACAATATGCTCAATACTACTCATGTGGATTTCGGTAATATTCCACAACCCGGCTTCTGGTTGACGGGTGGGGTGAGTTATTTGTTTAAATAATTGAAAATGTAGGAGGATTGTTTAATTGTCTGACATAAAGATGCTTGCGGCTATAATTTAAATTGCAGGCATCTTTTTTATATTACAAAAATGTTAAATTTTTAAAAAATATTTGGAGATAAAAAAATAAGCGTTACCTTTGCAGTGTCCTACCACACTAATACACCGAGATACAAGGTGCAAGTTACGGGTTGCGAGGAAAATTTTTTAGTGGTACGAGTTACGTGGATAAGTAATGAAAAATGAATAATTAATAAACAATTAACAGTTAACAGCAAAATCCAAAAATATGATTAAAATTAACAACCTCTCGTTTAAGTACGGCAAGAAAGAAGTTCTGAATGATATTTCAATGAAGCTTGAGGCCGGAAAAATTTACGGACTGTTAGGAGAAAACGGAGTGGGAAAGACCACTCTCCTGAAAATTATTTCCGGACTGCAAAAACCCTGGAAAGGATCCTGTTCTGTTTTCGGAGAAGATCCGTTTAAAAGAACGCCTTCCTTTTTAAGTCGTATTTTTTATCTGCCCGAAGAGTTGGAATTTATCCAAAATGATTACTCCATTCGCTATTTTGCGAAAATAAATGCACCTTTTTATCCCAAGTTCGATAAGGAAAAATTCGAGACAATTTTAAAAGAATTTGAGGTGGAAGGTGATAAAAAATTAAACAAACTTTCCTACGGACAGGTCAAAAAGGCAGCCTTGTCATTCGCTATCGCCACAAATGCCGAATTGTTGCTGTTGGACGAACCGAGCAACGGCTTGGATATTCCCTCTAAAACTCTCTTCCGCAGAATTATTGTACAGTATGTGTCGGACAATACTTGCACCTTGATCTCCACTCATCAGGTGCGCGATCTGGAAAACCTTATCGACCCGATTATTATTCTCGACAACAAGGCAGTACTGATAAATGCATCATTGGAGAAAATTTCCGAAAAACTCTATTTCGGACTCTACTCTTCCGTTCCCGCTAACGCTCTCTATTCGGAGCCCACACCTGGAGGTTACCTCTGCGTTATGCAGAATGAGGAAATGGGCGAAAGTAAGGTAAATATAGAAGCGCTCTTCAATGCCACCATGCATCACAAAACTCTAATTCGAGAACTTTTGGCCTAAGTAAGACAAATAATTGATTCGGAATAATTACCTTAAAATAGACAACAATGAGCAACAATATATTTCAATTCAGCAGAGTAGGAAAGCTTTTCCGTAGAACGTTTCAACAAAACTCTAAAACTTTTCTAAATAATGCTTTGGTTTTAGCAGGACTTCCCGTCTTGTTTTTACTTATAGCCAGATTGGCATCCGACGAAGGGCCTTCTCTGCTTTTTAGAGCCAACTTATTCACTTTTTTAATTATATTTCTTTTTATCTTTTCTCCTTTCATTTATTATTATTCCTACAATCATTCCAAAAAAGGGTTGTCAGAAGTGATGCTGCCTGCATCGGTATTGGAGAAATTTATAGTACAGCAAATGGTGTGCATGATTTTCGCACCGCTTATGATTTTAGTTTTCTACGGAGGAAGCGATGCGCTAATGACACTTCTCTTTCCAATGTATCACGAAGGTTATGTAATTACCCATTTTTTCAATAATATTTTAAGCACTGAGGGCTTGTTATTGGCATTTCTTTCCATGCAGGCCGTATTCTTTGCCAACCTCTTTTTTGTAAGGCGGAAAATACTCAAAACGATAGCAAGTTTTTTAGTGATAAATCTTCTGATTGGAATTGTCGTATTAATAGTGTTTAAAGTGATGGAGTCGTGTGGCTATTTTAATGAATTAGCAGGCCATGTTGATATAAGGGTAAAGGATCGCGGCCTGTTTGAATTTTATGCTGGAGACCATCCTTTGGTGACATTTAGCATGATATTAGAGATATTCATGGAAATAATCTTGCCAATACTCTTTATAATTGGCTCATATCGCTTAATGAAAACTAACAGGTATTGATCATGATAAACTTTGATGAACATAAGCCCATTTATCTTCAAATATCGGACTCGATTTGCGAGAAAATTCTCAACGATGAGTACACAGAAGATGAACGAATACCTTCCATAAGGGAGATGGGGGCAAAGCTGGGGGTAAATCCCAATACTGTTATGCGTAGCTACGACCATTTGAAATCGCTCGATATTATTTACGATAAACGCGGCATGGGGTTTTTCGCATCGCCCGATGCAAAAAAGAGCGTGAAAAAGATGTATAAAAAGGAATTCATGGGATTGGAGATGCTCTCCATTGCTAAGAAGATAAATCTACTCGAGATTAGTTTAGATGATTTTGTAGAGAGCCTAAAAGAGGTTTTAGAAGAACAAAAAAAGTAGAATGGTCATTTTTGGCATGAAATTACCTTACCAATGAGCAATTGAATATAAATAACAAATCAGCAGCTAATGGTCAAAAGCCAATAGCCAACAGCTAAGACATAATGATTACTCTCAAAAACTTACACAAATCCTACTATACCGAAGCCATTTCGCTGCACGTTCTTAAAGGTATTGACCTCACAATTGAAGAAGGCGAATATGTTTCCATTATGGGAGCATCCGGTTCGGGAAAATCCACGTTACTTAACATAATAGGAATTTTAGATACCTATGACGCGGGAGAATATCGGCTAAACGGTACACTCATCAGAGACCTAAGCGAAAAACAGGCGGCAAAATACCGTAATGAAATGATCGGATTCGTATTTCAATCCTTCAACCTTATTAATTTCAAAAATGCATTGGAAAATGTTGCACTCCCGCTTTATTATAAAAATGTGGGCCGAAAACAACGCAACATCATAGCGATGGAGCATTTGGATAAAATGGGACTGAAAGAGTGGGCGCATCACTTGCCAAACGAACTTTCAGGTGGACAAAAACAGCGTGTAGCCATTGCCCGCGCTATGATTTCAAATCCGAAAATTATTTTGGCCGATGAGCCTACAGGAGCATTAGACAGTCAAACCACCATTGAGGTAATAGGTCTTCTCACCGAATTGAACAAACAGGGCATTACCACCATTATCGTTACTCACGAACAATCGGTAGCTGATGCCACCAAACGCATAATTCGCCTGAAAGACGGTATGATCGAAAGCGACACCTCGCACCTGCACCCCGGGAAAGCATCGCACCCCGAAAATACCTCGCACCCCGTAACTCAGAACTCCTAACTCAGAACTCGGAACTATAACATGAATTATTTACAAGAAATATTCGCTACCCTGCGTAAAAATAAGCTGCGCACCACCCTGACCGGACTTTCGGTTTCTTGGGGAATTTTCATCCTTATAGTCTTGCTTGGTGCAAGCAACGGATTAAAAAATGGGGTGACAGCAAATTTTGAACACCGTGCCGTAAACCGTATTAACATGTGGACCGGAATCACATCGATACCCTATCAAGGATTGAAATCGGGACGAAATCTTAAGTTTTCCGAAAAGGAAATATCGGTTGTAGAAGATGAAGTAAAGGAAAGTCGTTTGGTTACCGCCCGTTCCAATAGGACACAAAATATTTCCTATGGCACTGAATATGGCTCGTATCAGGTTAATGGTGTCATGCCGAGTTATGCCGAAATGGAGAAACTGATTTTTGAGCCGGGTGACGGTAGATTTTTCAATCATCTTGACTATACTCAGAGGAGTAAGGTAATCGTTATTGACAAACAAATGGCAGAGGTGCTTTTCAAAGAGAAATCACCATTAGGAGAATATGTAAAGGTTGGGCAACTGATGTTTAAAGTTATCGGTGTAAATTCTAAAAAAGAGCAGTGGGGCGGTCCGGTTGCCTATATACCATTCTCTACTATGCAAGTCGTATTTAATACCGATAAAAAATTCTATCAACTTTCCTTTACTGTGGAAGGGCTCGAAACGACAGTTGAAAATGAAAGATTCAATAAATCATTGCGTAATCTTATGGGGCGCCAACTTAAGTTTGATCCGGAAGACAATCAAGCACTTTGGGTAAACAACTCGCAATCCGATTACATCGAAACGATGAAAATATTTGGTGGAGTCAACCTATTTGTAACTATTGTTGGAATTCTCACGCTTATTGCCGGAATTGTGGGTGTAAGTAATATCATGTTAGTGTCGGTAAAAGAACGTACGCGTGAAATAGGTATTCGTAAAGCCATAGGAGCACCGCCGGCCTCCATATTGACTTCCATAATTTTGGAATCCATTATCATTACCGCCATTTTCGGATACATCGGTATGTTTTTAGGGATAGGGGTTACAGAGATAATGAACTTTATTACGGAGCAGGCTGCAAATGTGGCGCAAAGCGCTGACGGAGGTCCGCAAATGTCGGTATTTAAAAATCCTACCGTAAATATCGGGTACGCCATTTTTGCGACCGTTTTGCTGGTTATATCGGGAGTGATTGCCGGTTATCTACCCGCAAGGAAAGCTGTTAAGATAAAGCCGATAGAGGCAATGAGACAGGAGTAGATATGGGGTGCGGGGTGCGAGTTACGGGGTGCGCGGTGATTAGGGGTCGCAGGGTACGAGATGCGGGTGAGTTCTGAGTACAGAGTATTGAGTTTTGATTTAGAATAATATGAAACAAAAGATAAATAGTCAGCCACAATTTGGAAAAACTTCTTTATGGAGAAGGATCATGTCTGTTTTCGATATTGACCGCTGGCAGGAGATATGGATTACCATTACGAGCAATAAATCGCGTAGTTTTCTCACGGCATTCGGCGTTTTTTGGGGAATATTTATGCTTGTGCTTATGGTGGGTGCGGGAAATGCATTAAAAACCGGCATTTTCTCGCAA
>Ga0255346_1004101_pt1 | contig 16327 bp, 13 predicted proteins | sample wastewater_treat_FD_194410 | JGI IMG/M metagenome (GOLD analysis project Ga0255346, IMG submission 194410) | Wastewater microbial communities from Lulu Island WWTP, Vancouver, Canada - plant22 | ecosystem: Engineered > WWTP > Wastewater > Unclassified | place: Canada: Vancouver, British Columbia... | reverse complement strand
GGGCTCAGCTTGCAAATACAAATTATAAGCTCCCTGCAGGCGCTACAAATATGCAGATATACGTTGAGACCGAAGAAGGCGACGGTGATTTCTACATTGACGATACTATCGTTGCTGAGGCAGGCCGTCAGATCGAAGGCGCAGAAGCTGCTGAATCCGCAGACGTTCAGTACATCCCAGGCGATATCAATTCCGATGGATGTATCGATTCTTTCGATGTTATCGCAGGCAGAAAGGGCATCATAAACGGCTTCACAAGTATCGCTGCAAAGAAGGCTGCTGACGTGGACACTAACGGCACTTACGAAATAAACGATCTTGTGCTCATAAACAAGTTCGTTCTCGGTGTTAACAAGGATTTCGCTAAAGAAGAACAGCCTTCCGAGGAAGTCGTGCAATCGTCAGGAATGACACTTAACGAATATACCTCACTGGTAAATGAGAAAGTCGTAAATGTTGAACCCAGCGATTCCCACAGTGAAAAATCAGGTGTACAGTACGGCACTGTCAAGAGCGGCACATACTTCTCGACCACCTGCAACCGAAATAAGCCTTACAATATCCTCCTCCCTGCAAACTATGACGAGAGCAAGAAATATCCGGTTCTTTATGTAATGCACGGCTACTGGGAGAATCAGGACAGAATGATAATCAAGGGCAACGGTGTGATGGCTACACGTCAGATAATCGGCAACGCCATTGCTTCAGGTGAGGCCGAGGACATGATCGTGGTATTCCCATACATCTATTCCAGCGCTACTCAGGAGAACTGCTCAGCTATGGATGAGCCCAATAATCAGGCTTACGACAACTTCATCAACGACCTGACAAAAGACCTGATGCCTTACATCGAAAAGACATACAGCGTCAAGACAGGCCGTGAGAATACAGCTATTACAGGCTTCTCAATGGGCGGACGTGAATCACTTCTCATCGGCACAAAGCGTCCCGACTTGTTCAGCTATATCGGCGCTATCTGCCCTGCCCCGGGTGCTTCTACTGACTTCAAACTCGGCACAGAGAACGATCCACATCTGATCTTCCTCACAGCAGGTGATAACGACAAGACAGTTTATACCGTTCCTTCCGGCTATCACAACGATATGGAAAAGAATAATATCCCTCATATCTGGCACTATGTAAAGGGCGGATATCACGGAGATAATTCGATCCACGCACATCTTTACAACTTTGTAAGATACATCTTCAAAGCGTAACGATACTGAAAAGCGCAGCACCCAAACAGTGCTGCGCTTTTTATAGTTTATTCTGTAGTCATCCCCCCCGTTTCATTCCTATTTATGTTTAAATCTTATAGTAATTCATCAGGTTAAATATTGATACTTGATATGTCAACGATGACGACTTCATACTTGTGTATATAACGGATATGCTCCAACAAAAAACTCCCACATAACTGCGTGGGAGTAACTTCATATATCGATGATAGTGCCGGTGGCGGGGGTCGAACCCGCACGGTGTTGCCACCAACGGATTTTGAATCCGTCACGTCTACCAATTCCATCACACCGGCATAATGATGATCCAAAGCAATAAGACATATCAAAGAATACAAATCTTACAGCTTCAAAATACACGATAAAAATATTATATCAAATCATTTCAAAAATGTCAAGCAAAAGAAGAGTAATTTTACCAAAAAGTATAAAAGAACCTAAATGTCATAATAAATTTATCAAAAAACTGATAATATTACATCAACAACAAGTGTGTTAAAGTACAGACAATCACTTCTATTTGTACGAACAAATTTCCTCATTTTGTCCACCAATTATTTGTTTTGTGAGTTGAATTCAATTCACATATTGTTTATAATTAAGATATAACAAAGGGGTGATAAAAAGCTCCGATGTTAAGACCGTACTACGGTGCGGTTCCCATATACGCAACGCATTACGGAGCTGAGTCCCCCCCCTCTCTGCTCAGCTCCGTACAAACAGCGTATGATACTTGTTACAAGCGACACTTTTTCCCTCATATAAACTTCACTCCACTTTGCTGTAATTTCTAAGTTACAATATAAATAATATACGTCTGAATATTATTAATTATGATAACCCTCTCAAAACGGCGAAGATATCTGCACATTTTTTTGCCGCACGGGTTAAGAACTTGTATGGTCAGCAGGTATTTTCGCCGCCGTTCAGGTTCGCAATAAATTTTCAATATGGTGGATAGCCCATATCTGAAATGTAATAATTCTTCAGCTATCCTGTTCAATGTAAGGGAACAAATCAGAGGAAGCCGTGCTCGGATGGGTGCGGTTTTTCTTTTGCCTTTTTTTAATTGACTTGATGTTAAAGCTGTGTTATAATAAAGATGTTCGCTTTTGTAAGAGTGATCCGAAGAATGTCAATGCACGAACCATGCTCTTTTTTGCGGGAGGTGTAAACATCAGTAATAAATTAAAGCTTTATATCTTAAAACTGCTGACAAGGATCGCCGCTTTCGGTTTCCTTGCCGCATTGTATCTGAAAGACAAAACTGAAATGACAGACTTCCTGACCATGGACATATTCAAAAGTATCACTCCCCTGCATATAATCTGGGCAATGTTCATGGTCATAATGGTTTCCCACCTCTTCCCCAACAAGCTCAGATCAATGGCACTTCTCAAATCAAAGGAAAGATCATACGTCCCTGTCGAAAACTATTCGGAGTTCGACCTGCTGAAATTCGTTCAGAAACAGAATCAGACCGCATGGACCGTCATGCTCGTCTGGCTTATAATGAACGGCATATGGGCGCTTGTGTACCTCCTCGGTATTATTGGCGAAGCCGAACTCTTTCTGCTTACGGGTTTCTATTTCCTTTGCGATTACATATGCATACTCTTTTTCTGCCCCTTCAGATCGAAGATCATGAAAAACAAATGCTGCGTAAACTGCCGCATTTATGACTGGGGCCACTTCATGATGTTCACACCTATGCTGTTCATCAAGAATTTCTTCTCATGGAGCCTTTTCTTCACATCTGTCATCGTTCTCATCAGGTGGGAGATCCTTTACGCAAAGCATCCCGAACGATTCTGGGAAGGTTCCAACAAAATACTTCAATGTGCTAATTGTCGGGACAAGACCTGCAAATTCAAGCGCTGATCCCGATAAATACAGTATCAATCAAGACGATCAGGAAAGGACGTTTTAATCATGTCACAAAAAACAACAGAAACCTCTTCCCGTGGAGGTTTCGCATCAAAACTCGGATTCGTACTTTCAGCCGCTGGTTCGGCTGTCGGACTGGGAAACATCTGGAGATTCCCCTACCTTGCCGCTAAGTACGGCGGAGGATTTTTCCTGCTGGTTTACCTGATATTCGCAGTCACTTTCGGTTTCACCATGATGGTGACGGAAATAGCCATCGGACGCAAAACAGGAAAAAGTGTTATCGGCGCATACAAGGCCGTTGACAAGCGCTTCTCCTTCCTCGGCTTTCTTGCCGCCATAATCCCGGGACTCATACTCCCTTACTACTGCGTTATCGGCGGATGGGTGCCGAAGTACACCACATCATTCATTACAGGAAACGGCAAGGATATGGCAAATGCTACCTTCACTTCCGTTGACGGTTCTCAGCTCACATTCTTCGAGAACTTCATCAGCCATTTAGGTCAGCCCGCCCTGTTCTTCGTTATCTATGTTGCGCTTACAGCAATTGTCGTTATCATGGGCGTTGAAAAGGGAATTGAGAAAGTCAGCAAAATACTTATGCCTGTGCTTCTCGTCCTCATTATCGCTATCGGCGCTTACACGCTTTCCCTTGACGGCGCTGGTGCAGGACTTAAATATTACGTTCTCCCGAACTTCAAGGATTTCACTGCCGAGAAGCTTCTCAGGACCATTGCAGGCGCTGTCGGACAGCTTTTCTATTCAATGTCTATCGCTATGGGTATCATGGTAACATACGGCTCTTACATGAGAAAAGAAGATGCTATCGAAAGTTCTGTACGTCAGATAGAAGTATTCGATACAGCCGTAGCATTCCTTGCAGGCCTCATTATTGTTCCTGCCGTATTCGTTTTCTCAGGCGGTGACGCTGCTGCTCTCAATGCAGGTCCCGGACTTATGTTCATCACTCTCCCTAAGGTATTCGACGCAATGCCGGCCGGTCAGTTCATCGGAGCAGCATTCTTCATTCTCGTGGCTCTTGCCGCTCTTACATCCTCTATTTCCCTTATGGAAACAGTAACTGCTGTTGTAATGGAAAAGTTCAAGATGAGCAGAACAAAAAGCTGTATCGCCGTTGTAATCGCTACTCTTGCAATAGGTATGCTTTCCGTAATGGGCTACAGCGTATGGGATACAGTCAAGATTTTCGGTATGCAGATACTCGATTTCTTCGACTTCTCTACAAATAACATTATGATGCCGATACTCGCATTCCTTACCTGCATAATGGTCGGCTATGTCGTAAAAACCAAATACATCGAAGATGAAGTCATGCACGGTGAAAAACAATTCCGTTCAAAGCTGATGTACAACGTTATGATAAAGTACATATGCCCCATCTGCATGATACTCATCCTTGTAACACCTTTTGTATTCAAAAATCTTTGATAATTCAATAAGCGAGGTAATATATGAGAATACGTCACAAACCATGGGCTAAACCCGAACTTGAATCATGTTCATTCTATATAACAGACCCGCAGAAACAGATCGGTCACTGGCGTGAACTTTTCGATGAACCCGAAAAGCCGCTCTATGTTGAACTTGGCTGCGGAAAAGGCGGATTCATCTCACAGGCAGCCCCTGCGCATCCCGAAGTCAACTTCATTGCTATGGATATAAAGAATGAAATGCTGGTGCTTGCAAAGCGTAAACTTGAAGAAGCCTTCAAGGAAAAGGGCACTGTCCCCGACGGCAATGTCCGCATAGCTATCCAGAATATTGAAAGGCTCGAACTTGCATGGGATGAAAATGACCGTGCAGACCGTATCTACATCAATTTCTGCAATCCGTGGCCGAAGAAGAAGCACAAGAAACGCAGACTTACTCACACTCGTCAGTTGGTGAACTACAAGAAGTTCCTTCGTGGTGAACTCTGGTTCAAGACCGACGATGATGAGCTTTTTGAGGAAAGCTTTGAGTATTTCGAGGAAGCAGGTTTCAGGATAAAGTACAAGACTTTCGATCTCCACGCAGAAAGCCCATATGAAAACTTTGTGACTGAACATGAGAATATGTTCACCGAAGAAGGCAAGAAGATAAAGTTTCTCATAGCCGAGCCTATCAGGGAGGATCAGGATGGAATTTGAAAAGCACTTTGGTAACTTTACAGTTGGCGGCGGCACACTCAAAACCGCAGGTAAAGGCGATATCTCAGTCACAGAAAAAGTGCCGAAGCATATCGGGACAAAACATGACCCGAAGGAGATCGCAGTCTCTGCTGTCAAAGCCGCTGCTGTTACAGGTCTCGTACTCCTGAAATTCAAATCAGACAAAAAGAAAAAGCATCGTGACTAAAAAACTCCCGAAAGCATAACGGCGGTACTCTTATAGAAGTTTTTACATGAGTCTATTGAGGGTAACCCTTTTGAAAAAAGGTTCTCCCTCAAACTCCCTTCCTAAAACTTTCAGTATTAATTTTGCCCCATTATAGGGCGCACATCAGTAAAGTAAGAATTTTTCATTTCTTTCAAGTGCGCCCTATAATGGGGCAAAATTCTATTAAAAGTCTTTGGAAAGGGGTTCGGGGAAGAACCTTTCCTCAGAAAGGTTTCCCCTGATAAATACATATAAAGCTTCTATATGAGTACCGAGGTTATGCTTTCGGAAATTTTTATTCATGGATATTCTTTACGCAGCTTTATGGGCAAGCCTGTTTATCATCTTTTCATCATCGAAGATAAAGACTATTCCCTCAACAGTGGTAAAGGTATACGAACCGCCCGACCTGATATCATCAGCAGGCTCGCTCTTTATTTCCTCAAAAGTATTGCTGTCGTACCAGAAATAATTATTGTTGAAATAGGTTATTATCGTATCATCGTTTACACTTATTACACGCTCAGCACGGCGGAATTGCTTCTCAGCAACGATAACTCCAGTCTCAGTATCGTACACCCTGACAGCATCGTATTTGTTATGCCTGAGTTCATTCCGCTTCTGTTCATTATCAGCAAAGAACCTTGTTTCGGTATAAACTGTATAAAGCTTATCCCCTGCCACCTTCCATGTGCCAACATGAGGAACATCCGAATACGATGGCGCTCTTTTCTCAAAGTAATCAAATATGAGTTCGCTTGTGCTCTTATTCTTTTCGGAAAGAGTTATAAGATGGTCGTTATCATACTCAATGACAGTTTTCTCAGGAGATACCACTATCTCTCTGCCGTCCTCAAATCTGAATATGGTAATGTCATCGTAATCTATCCTCTCATTCTCTACAAAGACTTCCCTGAAATCATTATTGATATCATAGAAGCGCAGATACGGCTTATTCGTAACTTTCTGCGTATATTTAGCGTAAACGATACCGTCATGTATCTCACCGTTCACACCGTCAGGGACCTCAAATTCGCCAAGCTGAGTGCCTGTATCCTTATCATATGCGTATAGCACAGTTCTGTACGACTTCTTGGACTCAACTTTCTTGTAGCAGTAGATCTTCTGTCCGTCCACATAAAAGCTTCGGAAGTTTCCCTCAGCTAAGATACGGTCGGGAACACCGCAGACCGCAAGTCCCTTTGTGCCGTCAAGGTAATAATAAACACCGTCAACGCAGGTAAGACCGCTGCATGAATCAGTCAGAGCAATAGTGAGATCGTCGGTCATGAAAAAAGAAACAAAGGGCGCTGAACAAATTGCCAGCGCCGCTGTTGCCAGAATTATGATGATCTTTTTAAGTCTGCTCATTCTGCATTGCCTTCGTCTTCAGCTGATGTTTCCTCAGCCTCTGATGTTTCTTCCGATGTCTCTTCAGCTGCTGTAGTATCCTCAGCAGTTGTCTCTTCCTGAGCAGCTTCTGTTGCAGATTCAGACTCCTCTGTCTCAGCAGTTTCACTGACCTGCTTGCTGAAAAATGCATCTATCATATCAACAAGATCAGGGTTGATAGCGTTGAATTTTTCCTTATCTACTGATGCTACAAAGTTTGCTGTCTCTTCATCAGGAATATTATTGCCGTACTTGTTTGAAAGCTCTTCAACCTTTGACTTGAGTTCATTATCATAATACTCAAGATACTCGGAAGTATGGAAGTAACCGTTGTGGCTGTCCTTGCCTTCGGTTTCAAATGTATAGTATTCTACGTTCTGATTCTTGATCCTGCCCTGCTGAGCAATGACAGAAGCACCGTAATACTTGATAGCCTCATCGTTGTCACCGTGGATCACAAGAACAGGGATATCGCTCTTGTTGATTCCGTTTACAGCGCTGTATGAAGCAAATCTTCCTGCATGGAGCTTGTTGTATACCCAGAGGAAAGGATAGGAGATGAAGCTCTTATCCCCAAACATATTATCAGCTACTTCACAGTATTCAGCCATAGGTGTATCATATCCCGACATAGATACGCAGGCCTTGATGTTGTGATCGAAGTTGAGAACTGCTGCTGATGCATAACCGCCCCAGCTGTGACCCATTACAAATATCGGCATATTTGCAAAAACGCTGTTATTCTCTATGTATGAAACTGCTCTGTCAAGGTCAATATCAGACTGTGCAAGACCGACTGTATTCTTGCCCTGACTCGAATAGCTGCCTGTTGCGTCATAAGCGAATACTCTCCATCCTCTGTCAACGAGAGATGTGAGAAGCGGGAAGTAATCGTCATGTCCGCCGCCGAGACCGTGAGCGAATACGATAACGCCCTTGTCATTGTTAAGGCCGTAAATGTAGCCCTTCAGAACATTGTCGCCAGAACGGAAGCTGACCTCCTGTCTCGGATACTCTTCCTGATAATGGTCGTACTGATAAGCGCAAGTGAGTTCCTGTGCAGGCTGATCGTATCTCTTGAAAGTCCCTTTCATCTGCTGAGCGGTAAACACGTAGCCAACTATGAAAGCCGCCAGTACAAGCAGTAATAAAATAACAAGAATAGTCTTGAGTACACTTCTTTTTTTCTTTTTCCTTGTCATAACGATTCTCCTTTTAAATGAAAATTATCATTTATCAATATACATAGTTATTATATCACAGGCATTTTGGTTTGTCAATATAAGTCATTGCAATTTCCCATATACTTAATGCACTGCCACAGCGGAAATTTCTTATTGCATTTTCTTCCGAGATGTAGTATAATAATATCTATAACCGATATGGCAGATCCGCTTAGGCGGAAGAAGGAGGAAAATATGGCAAATCAGCTCTGTATCGTTCTGGATTTCGGCGGACAGTATAACCAGCTCATCGCAAGAAGAGTCCGTGAATGCGGTGTATACTGCGAAATCAAGAATTATCAGACCCCCATCGAGGAGATCAAGGCTCTTGCCCCTGACGGAATTATCTTCACAGGCGGCCCTAACAGCGTTTATGACGAAAGTTCTCCTCATATTTATAAAGAGATCTTCGACCTCGGTATCCCGATATTAGGTATTTGTTACGGATGCCAGCTTATGGCTTACACCCTCGGGGGTGAAGTGTCAAGCTGCACTAAGAGCGAATACGGCAAGATTGAGATATCCCAGACAGGCGGACTGCTTTTCAAGGACGTTCCCGAAAAAAATGTGGTTTGGATGAGCCATACCGACTATGTAAGCAAGCTTCCTGACGGATTCACAGTAAAGGCTCACTCGGACGACTGCCCCCGTGCTGCATTTGAATGTCCCGAGAAGAAACTGTATGCCGTTCAGTTCCACCCGGAAGTTACTCACAGTGAGTACGGCAAGCAGATACTTCACAACTTCCTCTATGAAGTTTGCGGATTCAAAGGCGACTGGGTAATGGACGACTTTATCGAAACTACTGTTGCTAAGCTCCGTGAACAGATCGGCGATAAGAAGGTCATCCTCGGTCTCTCAGGCGGTGTTGATTCATCCGTTGCAGCAGGACTTCTCAGCCGTGCAGTCGGCAAACAGCTCACCTGCGTTTTCGTTGATCAGGGCCTTATGCGTAAGGACGAAGGCGATTTCGTTGAGGAAACTTTCACAAAGCTGTTCGATATGAACTTTGTTCGTGTAAACTGCAAGGATCAGTTCCTTACCGCTCTCAAAGGCGTTACAGATCCCGAGCAGAAGCGTAAGATAATCGGTACCGAGTTCTATAATGTTTTCTGGAACAAGATCCGTGAACAGGGTACAGACGGATTCTTCGCACAGGGTACTATCTACCCTGACCGCATAGAAAGCGGCAAGGGCAACCAGTCAGGTCACGGCTCTACCGCCGTTATCAAGACTCACCATAATATGGTAAAAATGCCCGATGATATAAAGTTCGCAGGAACGATCGAGCCTCTTGGCGACCTCTTCAAGGACGAAGTAAGAAGAGTCGGCGAAAAGCTTGGAATCCCGCACGACCTCGTATGGAGACAGCCATTCCCCGGCCCCGGTCTCGGAGTTCGTATCCTTGGTGAGATCACCGAGGAAAAGATAAATGTATTACAGGAAGCCGACGCTGTGTTCCGTGACGAGATACGCAAAAGCGGTATCGAAGATCAGCTGAAGCAGTTCTTCGCTGTTCTCCCCGATGTTCGCACTGTAGGTGTTATGGGTGACCACCGTACATACGATCACCTCATTGCTATCCGTGCCATTACTACCGATGACTTCATGACAGCCGACTGGGCCCGCATCCCTTATGATGTCCTCGCCCGTGTTTCAAACCGTCTCACAAACGAAGTAGAGCACGTTAACAGAGTTGTGTACGATATCACTTCCAAGCCTCCGGGAACTGTGGAGTGGGAATAATAAACAAGACCTCAGAAACGGCGTAGATACGCCATTTCCGAAGTCTCAAAATCTCAGTGATAACAATTTGATAACAGGGAGCTAAGCGGAATTGTTCTGCGGTTCAAGTGGCTTACAGGTTGCGCCACTCTTTCGCAGGTTCATGCTTTCCGCAGTCATCGGTCGTTTTCGGCCAATTGAGCTTCCATTCTGTATATTCGGCCTTGCTGATCTTACCGTCAGCAAGGTCTTTTTTTCGTCTCTGCCACTCAGAAAGGAGGTCAGTCATAAGGATAGAGCCGAAAACAATGCCCTTTCTTCTGTTGCCGTCCTCGTCATCGCAGTCCTCAATGCTGATCGGGTAATGCTCGTCAAGCTCAAAGAGCATCATCATAACGCCCTCAGCTCCGAGTATCTCATCATCAGCAAGAAAACGGGGATTCACGTCCAATGCCTCGGCAAGCAATTCGACAAGTGCCTGCTTGGGTGTACGTGTGCCTGATTCATACTGTGCGATGCGGACATCGGCAGACTTCTCGTCAAAGCCGACAGCCATACCGAGCTGTTTCTGCGTCATTCCTCTGAAATCACGAATGCGGTGTATCTTATCGCCTATTATGCTCATGGTGGTTGGCTCCTTATTCTATAATCCAATCTATATAGATGGATTTGGTGATAGTCTTGGTTGGATTCTTTAACATGGTTTCCAAATCAGGATAATCTTCAACGCAAACCGATTTAGCAAGACTTCTATATTTACCCCCATATGGAGTATCAAAGTTGATCTCATCAACACCTTGAATTGTTTTTCCTAAAGAAGAAGCAATCAATTCCGCTTTTTCCCTTGAATTACTGATAGCAGCATCAATAACCTGTTTAACTTTTTCATCTTCATCTGAAAAGTCAAAGTCAACATTATATTCGACATTGTTCAATTCTCCAAGAAGAGATGTTATTTGTGACAGAGCTGCAAGGTCGGCTTTTATTTCAAGTGACAACTTTTTTGTATAACTATAAGTATTCTTGTTGTTATATTCTTCTTTTACGGAATCTGTTTCAAGTTTGAAGCAAGAAGGCTCAATTCCGAGCTTATCTTGCATCGTAGCAAGAAACTGCTCTGTTTTCTTTTTGCCGGATTGAATAACTTCTCCGGTAGAAGGTGCCGTTGCACGAATCGTAATGGTTACTATAAAGAGATCAACAGTAAAATCCATATCGGCGGTTCCCTTAACACTTAGCTTACTCATAAATAACAACTCCTTGAAAATATAGTGAGAATAATCTCCTGACTGCATTATAACATATTTGTTTAGGATAGTCAATAGATACTAAACAAAAAAATTTAGAATAATTTCAATTTAGGGGTTGACAAAAGCAAAAATGTTTAGTATAATAAGACTAAGCAAAAATGTTTATATAGAGAATTTTGCTGATCGGATACGCAAATGCGCCCAATACCACACAGAACAATATTTTAAGAAAGGGTTGACTACTATGTCAGAAAAATTTATCCGTGCAGAGGAACTGGCAGAGATCATGGAGATCTCCGTTCCGTATGCATACAAGATCATCAAGCAGCTCAATGAGGAGCTTGACGCAAAGGGCTACATCACCATCACAGGCAGAGTGAATCGTGAGTATTTCAACGAGAGAGTGTACTCGGCGGAACGCCCGGTGAAAGCACCTGAAAAGAAAGAGGGTGAGGACTGATGTCCGTATACAAGGACAAAAACGGCACTTGGTATGTCATGACTCGCTGTGATGACTGGCAGGGACAGCGCAAGCAGAAGTGCAAGCGTGGCTTCAAGACAAAGCGTGAGGCTCAGGATTGGGAGCGCAGATTTCTTCTCCAGCAGGGCGGCGACCTCGATATGCTGTTCAAAGACTTCTACAAGCTGTATGAGCAGGACATGAAAGCACGTTTGAAGCAGAACACCTGGGAGCATAAGGCTTGTGTCATCAAGTCGAAGATACTGCCCTATTTCGGTGAGAAGTCCATGAAGGACATCCAGGCAAGGGACGTGCTGACGTGGCAGAATGAACTGCTCCGCCACCGTGACAAGAACGGCAAGCCCTATTCGGAGACCTACCTGAAGAACCTGCATAATCAGCTCTCTTGTATCTTCAATCACGCTGTCCGATACTATGACCTGAGTACCAATCCAGCCGCAAAAGCAGGAAGCATCGGCGTAAAGAATGCTAAGGAGATGAACTTCTGGACGAAGGACGAGTATATGCAGTTTTCCGAGGTTATGATGGATAAGCCGATCTCGTTCTACGCCTTTGAGATGCTGTACTGGTGCGGTATCCGACTCGGTGAGTTGCTGGCTCTTACGACTGCGGACTTCGATTTCAAGAACAGAAAGCTCCGCATCAACAAGTCCTATCAGCGTATCAAGGGGGCAGGATGTCATCACAGAGCCGAAGACCAAGAAAAGCAACCGCACCATTGAAATGCCCGATTTTCTTTGTGAGGAGATGCAGGAGTATTTCAGTATGCTGTACGACCAGAAGCCTGACGAGCGGATTTTCCCCATATCCAAGAGTTATCTTCACCATGAGATGGACAGGGGCGTGAAAGCGACAGGGTTGAAGCGTATCCGCATTCACGATCTGCGTCACAGCCACGTTTCGCTCCTGATCGAGCTGGGCTTTTCGGCAGTGGCAATCGCTGACCGTGTGGGACATGAGAGCATCGAGATCACCTATCGCTATGCACATCTGTTCCCGTCCAAGCAGGCGGAAATGGCAAATAGGCTCGGTGAGCTGAAGAAGGAAGGTGATTTTAATGTCAGCAAAGAATCTTGACAGCAAGGGACGATTCAGGGCAAGAACCATCGGTTTCCGTGTCTCGCCCGAAGAAGACAAGCTGATAAATTCGGCTGTGGCACTGTCAGGACTGACCAAGCAGGACTACATCGTGAAGCGGCTGCTGTGCCGTGATGTGGTCGTGCAGGGCAATCCGAGAGTGTACAAGGCTCTGAAAAATCAGCTTGCGGAAGTCCTCGGCGAGCTGAAAAGAATCAAGAATGGCTCTGCTGTGGACGATGAGCTGCTGTCTACGATACAGCTCATTACAACAACTCTGAATGGTCTGAAAGGAGATAGAGAATGACCGAAGAAAGAGAAATGACCGCTCTTGACGCACCTGTTGGCGCAGGTGCAGAGCAGTCATCAGAATTAACACCTACTATTATACCAGATTACGGGGAGGATTTCAAGCCCTCGGAGGAGGAATTGTTTGAAGCTCAGATGCAGTATGAACAGGAAATGCAGGCACATGCTCAGGCGGAGCGTGAATCTGCACCAGGCTTTATGCAGACAGTTTCGATGCCGGAGCTTTATGAGATGGTCTATCCGGGCAAACCGCCGATCATTGACCATTTCCTCTACCCAGGCACTTACCTGTTCGTAGGAGCGCCAAAGGTCGGCAAGAGCTTTATGATGGCTCAGATTGCTTATCATGTCAGCTCAGGAACGCCGATGTGGAATTATTCCGTACGTAAGGGTACGGTGTTGTATCTCGCTTTGGAGGACGATTACCGCAGATTGCAGGAGCGCCTGTACCGAATGTTCGGCACGGAAACAACGCCTGATCTTTTCTTTTCAGTTGCTTCCAAGTCGCTGAATGAGGGACTGCTCGATCAGCTCGACACCTTCATGCACGAACACCCCGAAACCTCAGTTGTCATCATCGACACCTTGCAGAAAGTCCGTGAAGCCGAGGGCGACACTTACAGCTATGCGAGGGACTACGATATTATCGCAGGGCTGAAAGCATTTGCTGACAAAACGGGTATCTGCCTGATACTTGTTCACCACACCCGCAAGCAGAAGTCCGATGATAATTTCGACCGTATCTCCGGCACGAACGGTCTGCTCGGTGCAGCAGACGGAGCGTTCATCATGTATAAGAATAAGCGTTCCGATGGCGATGCGACGATTGAGGTATCAGGCAGAGATCAGCCGGACAAGAAGTTCATACTCTCCCGAAACAAGGAAACGCTGTGTTGGGAACTGAGCGGAGAGAAATCTCCCGAATACACGGAGCCGCCTGAGCCTGTGCTTGAAGCGATAGGCAATTTCATCAATGCGGATAATCCGACTAGGGAGGGTACGGCGACCGAGCTGATCGAAAAGCTGGAGCTTGACATCAAGCCGAATGCCCTGTCGCTGAAGCTGAATGTCAATGCAGGAAAGCTGTACAATATATACTTCGTGCAGTACAACAATTCCAGAAGTCACAAGGGCAGGAAGATAACGCTCCGCTATGACGAGGATCACCCTATCATAGTTGAACCTGAATCGGATACCGATGATACTGACGAGGACGAGTTTCAGTATCAGCCCGTTGAGGGCAATCCGAAAGCAACGGTTTGTTATGTCAGAGGTGATAGTGGAAACAAGTCTTTCCATGATATGACCGATGCAGAAAAGGAAAACTTTCTCGCTACAAGTTATTGAGCGTGACGATGTGTGACGGTCGTGACGATGTTTGTGAGGTCTTTAAAAGACCGTCACCATCGACACGCATCGTCACGGGGGCAGAAGTTTTCACAAAAAGTAATGCGGATATTTGCAGATTTTTTCTTTTCAGAAGATACGATTTCTGCAAAAACTGCGGTAACGATTTTTGATTCCTGTACCCACATTTCGGCTGCTGAGTCAGCCGATAAAAGCCCCGCAGGGCGCAATAGATACTTTTGATAGACGGTCACTCGGCTGTCGAAAGTATCTTTGCGTTACTCTTGCCAAGAGTAACAGAAGCTAATTCGGCTCCTGCCGAATTATTCGGTGCTCCGCACCGATCGCCTGCTGTGCAGGCTCATCCATTTTCTCAGCCGCTTCAGCGGCATATTCATAAGGAGAGTGATCGTATAGTACAAAGAACTCTGAGCGGCTGTTTCGGTCGTGGAGACCTCAACCACAACAACCGTTCTATCATAACTGAAAATGTCAATAAGGACAGGATCCGTGACGATATAATCATCTGTCAGCGTTCTCTGAAAACGCTCTATCATGAGCTGTTCGATGAAGCGCTTGCAGAGTATAATGATAAACAGAAAAGGCGTGATCGGAAGATCGCAAATTATCAGGAACATATCCGCCACAGCCGACAGGAAAAAGAATTCCATGAAGCGATATTCCAGGTTGGCAACCGTGATGACACCGGAGTGGATTCCGATATGTGTAAAGAAGCGGCTGCGGTGCTTGAAGAATATGCCCGCAGCTTTGAGGAGAGAAATCCTCATCTGAAACTGTTCAATGCTGTGATCCACATGGACGAAAGCACTCCGCACCTGCACCTTGATTTCGTTCCGGTCTGCGATGAAAAGAGAAAGAACGGAATGCGTGTCCGTAATTCTCTGACCGGAGCTTTACGGCAGCAAGGACTTGAAGGAGAGGGCATCTCCAATACCATTACTATGGCGTGGCTCGAACAGGAGAAAGAGCATATCGGTCAGCTCATGCTCGAACACTGTATCGAGTGGGTAAAGCTCGGCACTCATGAAAAACACAAGAGTGTTTCTAAATACAAGGCTGAGAAGCTACGTGATGAGATCGAAGCTGCGAACAAACTGTTAGACATGAAAAAGTCGGAACTAAGCTCGATCGAAGATCAGGTCAGAGCGGCAGAGAGTACGCTTGAAGATACGAAACATGAACTATCCGAAAGCGAAGAAAAGCTCTCCTCGGTGACAGCAGAAACCAAAAAGGCTGATGCCGAGCTTTCCGAAAAGGTGGAGCAGATAAACAGGACTCTGAAATATCTGCCTGACCTGAAGAAACATGAGGGCGCTGAACACGAATACCTTGTTGCTGTATCTGAGCTGCACGATATGCTGAAAAGTGGTATGTCTATTCTTAGAAACAAGGATTCGATCATCAGCCGTATCGACACCTTAAAGAGCCTTACTCAAAAGGCAATGGACAAACGGGACAAAGCTGAACTCACCATTTATGATCTGCGTCAGCGCGGCGAAGAAGTTACTAACGAGCGTGATAATGCTCTTGAAAAGCTGAATGCTGTCAGGGCGGAGAAATCTGCACTGTACTCCGAACTGAAAACAGTTAAGGCTGAAAACATGGAGTACAGCGAGCTACTTGCTATGCTCGAAAGGATAGCACCTACTATTCTCAGGCAGGCGAAAGAGATGCTTCGGGAACAGCGGCAGCGTGAACAGGAGCAGCAGTTAGCATATCGGCCATCAAAAAAGAAAAAGTCTTGGGACTTGGAATAACAGGAGGAATTATTATGATCATCAGAAGTAAAGACAAGGTTCAGGTAAACGGCAAGGACAAGCCCGTATGGGTGCTTGACACCGATGCCCTGACCGTCACTCACAACACACCCGATACCGAGCCGAGCGTGACAACATTCAGCTCCGACCACATCAAGTATCACCTGCACTATTCGGCTGAGTACCGTCCCGCAAGACTGAAAAAGCTCGTCAACGACGGTACGATACTCAGCTACCT
>Ga0255346_1004098_pt1 | contig 16333 bp, 17 predicted proteins | sample wastewater_treat_FD_194410 | JGI IMG/M metagenome (GOLD analysis project Ga0255346, IMG submission 194410) | Wastewater microbial communities from Lulu Island WWTP, Vancouver, Canada - plant22 | ecosystem: Engineered > WWTP > Wastewater > Unclassified | place: Canada: Vancouver, British Columbia... | reverse complement strand
CAGCGTATCGCCAACCGCGGCGGCACGCGCGTTCACTACGTTCAACGGGCCCACAGGATTGGCGCTCACGAATTCCACCATTACGCGCTCCCCGCGGCCAAAGTCGCAGTGACCGTATTCGGAAGCCGTGGAGCGAATGAGCGCCACGCTGTCGGACACCCATTGCTTGGAGAGACGGAAATTGATGAACCCCGGCCCTGCGACCTCGGCGGACTCGACGTACCTGCGTTCGCCCGAGGCCATCAGCTCGCGCACTATGAGCCACGCCACTTCGCGGGGCGGCTTGCCGGCGCGCTTTGCAATAGCTAGCGCGATCGGGGACGCGAATTCGCCATGTTTCGGTTCCTTGGGCACTTCCAGCGGTACTGGGGCGTCGCTCACTATGCCTACAACATCGTCGGGCAGTTCGCCCGCGGTCACGAGCGCATGTATCGCTTGCTCGATGGAATGAGATATGCCACCACGTATACGCTCCATAAGGTTGTACATCACTCGACCCCCACTTCACCTTCGACCTGCATTATTCCTCGGGACGCCTCAGGAATCCTCCTTCATCGCGCTGCTGCGCTGCCGGCCTAGGTTTACACATAACCGGTCTACAGTTATAATTAGCTCGTCGACGCTGGTTAAAACGCTGCGACATGGGGGTTTGGATGTTGGGTCCAGCGGAGCGGCATGGCGGGTTCGAACTGACGATCGACTCGGTATCCAAGTTGTACGGGGCGCGGCGAGTGCTGCGTGACGTTGCTGCTCGCGCAGTCGCCGGGCAGGTCTTGGTGATAGCCGGCCCCAACGGGTCGGGCAAGTCGACGCTGGTCAAGGTGATCGCAAGGCTCATAAGGCCCACCGACGGCAGAGTATTGTGGAAGCTCGACGGGCGGGCACTGCCGGCGACTGATGCCAAAAGGGTAGTTGGTATGGTCTCACCCGACCTCACCCTCTACGACGAGCTGTCGGCCATCGAGAATCTGCGTTTCTTCGCGCAAGTGCGCGGACTCAGCAGCGGGCCCGAGCTTGCTTATTCGCTCCTCGACCGGTTTGGGCTGGCCGGAAGAGGTCGGGATCCGGTGGGCGCCTACTCGTCAGGGATGAAACAGCGCCTGAAGTACGCGTTCGCCTTGATGCACGACCCGCCGCTGCTGCTTCTGGATGAACCCACGGCGAACCTAGATGAGCGGGGGATCACCCTCGTCCATGATGCAATAGCTCAGGCCAGGCCGAGCAAGTGCATAGTGATTGCCACTAACGAGCCTGAGGAGGTGCGCCTAGGCGATGTCATCATCCGGCTGGGCGCGTGAAGCCCTCGCTGTGCTGGCCAAAGACGTCCGGTCTGAGTACCGTACCAGATACGCCTTCTCGTCCGTTCTGCTCTTTGCGGTGACAGCCCTGGCTGTAGTGAGTTTCTCTGTCAGCCCGTATTCGCTCGATGCCGATGTGCAGGCGGCCTTTCTCTGGATCGTCCTGTTCTTCTCCGCCATGATGGGGCTGTCAAGGTCGTTTGTACGAGAGGAGGAAGCTCGGACGGCGATGGCCCTGCGGCTCACAACCGCGCCCGAAGCAGTGTACATGGGCAAACTGATGTTCAACATCGCGCTGCAGGTCGCCGTGGCTGCTGTGGTCGTCCCCCTCTTCCTGGTTCTGATGGACATCGCGCCGGCGCATCCGGGCCTATTGGTCGGGGTCACGCTTCTGGGGACTCTGGCCTTGGCCTCGTCATCTACGATAATCGCAGCCATCGTATCACGCGCCAACGCGAAAGGCGCGATCTTCGCCGTCCTGGCCTTCCCTGTGACCCTGCCGGGGCTGTCATCTGCCATTCGTGCCACAATAGCTGCTCTTCGAGGCGCAGCCGGGTCCGGTTCCGGGCCGGCCGCGGGCGCCGCAGGCGATCTTCGGGCTCTTGCGGCCTATAGCGTCTTGATGATAACATCTTCGTTGCTTCTCTTCGATTTCGTTTGGGACGACTAGGGGGTGATCCAATGTGTGCACGGGTTTCGCGGTTGCTAGAAGCTCTCAAGTGGCTTCTGGGTGTATGGATGACGGTCGTCGTCATCGCAGCCTTCTTCTACGCCCCTACCGCACAGAACCTCGGGCAGATGTCGAGGATAATCTATTTTCACATTCCGGCGGCATGGGTGAGTGTATTGGCGTTCGCCGTATGCACAGCCTATAGCGCAAGATTCCTCAAGAATCGCAGAACGCAGGATGACGCCGCCGCTTCGTTCAGCGCCGAGCTAGGTCTGCTCTTTTGCGTGATCGCCACTGTAAGCGGTTCGATATTCGCCAAGGCGACATGGGGATCCTACTGGAACTGGGATCCGCGCGAGACGTCCATCTTCGTGCTGCTCTTGATTTACGGCGCGTATTTCGCTCTACGCTCGTCAGTGGACGACCCCACGCGGCGTGGGTCGCTCGCGGCGGTCTACGGTATTCTGGCATTCATCACAGTGCCGCTTCTAGTATTCGTGGCGCCAAGGATACCGGCTGTGCAATCGCTCCATCCGGACGGGCCGATCCTGGCAACAGGCGGAGGGCTGGACATGGACGGGCGGATGATGACGGTATTCATATCCTCGCTTCTGGGGTTTACAGGGCTTTACACATGGGTTTTCAGCCTGCGCCTGCGCGCATGGCGCTTTATCGCGGCACTTTCCAATCGACAGGAGGATTAACTGGTATGGCTCACATGACTGAAACATCTGCGATTTTCACCGCTGCATCAGTGGCCGTAGTTACCTGGGTAGCGCTGTTTGGATACTTGATGAAGATCGACACTGCCCTGAAAAAGCTGGAGGGACGCAAGTAGTGAAGAAAAGGTTAGTCCTCATCATACTCATGGTCGTGGCTTTCGCCGTGTTCGCCGCCGGGGCTTTCCGAAGCGCACTCACCCCGTACGTGACTTTTGCCGAAGCCGCGCAGCGCGGGGGTAGTGTGCAGGTGTCCGGATTAGCCCACAAGGATACGGCCCGTGTGGACGCCGGGAGCGGAATGTTCCTCTTTGACCTCACCGACCGCTCGGGCCAGACCATGCCCGTCCAGTTTGGCGGCGCCCCTCCGGGCAATTTCGACGAGGCTGAAAGCGTCGTCGTCGTAGGAAACCTGCACGATGGGGTGTTTGAAGCCCGAAAGATCCTGGTGAAGTGCCCGTCTAAATATCAGGCCAAGTAGAATCCCCAAAGCGCAGCTGCTGCCGCCCATCTACGGCCATGACCGTGTATCTTTTTCCGCGGTTACACGCTATAATCGGAAGAAATGCACGCTATCTAGGAGGAGGCGCCGTGGACGCTGTAAAGATCGGACTACTGGGGCTTGGGAATGTTGGCAGCGGTGTTTGGAAGATTCTGAATGACAATGCGGGTGAAATAGCCCAGAAGGTCGGAGCGCGTCTGGAGATCGCCAGGGTGCTCGTGCACGACCCCGACAAGGGGCGAAAGGTCAGTGTCCCCAGGGGACTTCTGACTACCGACGCCGACAGTGTAGTAAGCGATCCTGACATCCCCATCATTGTCGAGACGATAGGCTGCCCAGGCCAGGATAGTGAACTCGCGCGCGATTACATGCTGAGCGCGCTCGGAGCCGGCAAGCACGTGATAACGGCCAACAAGGAAGTGCTGGCCAAGTACGGACGCGAGCTGCGAGGAGCGGTGACCGAGGGCGGCGGGCTGTACTACGAAGGCGCCGTGGCCGGCGGAATCCCTGTCGTCAAGGTGTTCAAAGAGGCCCTGGCCGGCAACAGAGTGCTCTCGCTCATGGGAATAATCAATGGCACCACCAACTACATCCTCTCGCGCATGAGCCAGGAGGGGTCGGACTTCGAAGAAGTGCTGCGCATGGCGCAGTCGCTTGGTTACGCTGAGCAGGACCCCGCCTCCGATGTGGATGGCCACGATGCCGCCTACAAATTGGCACTGCTCGCTTCGATAGCCTTCGGCCACGATGTGCAGGTTGAGGACGTGTTCCGCGAGGGCATCTCGCGTATCAGGCTTGAAGACCTGTGCTACGCCGCTGAGCTGGGCTACGTAGTGAAGCTACTGGCAATAGCCAGACGCGACGACCACGGGGTGGAACTCGCGGTGCACCCCACCATGATCCCGCATAGCCATCCTCTGGCCAGTGTAGGCGGTGCGTTCAATGCCGTATTCATACAAGGCGACGCCGTGGGCGATCTGATGCTGTATGGGATGGGCGCAGGGATGATGCCCACTGGCAGCGCTGTCGTAGCCGACTGCATCGACGCGGCCCACAATCTCATCCGAAAGGTAAGCCCGCCACGCGAGGTCCGGTTCAATCATGTGCGCGTCAAACCGATGGACGAGACTGAATCCCGTTACTATGTGAGAGTGCTCGTAGTGGACCGCCCGGGCGTGATGGCGGCCATAGCCTCAGAATTTGGCCGCGCCCAGGTAAGCATCGAGTCACTGATACAAAAAGGACGGGGGCAAGACCCCGTCAGTGTGGTGTTCGTTACCCACAGGGCACGCGAGCGAGACATGCAGGACGCTCTGCGCGGTATCCGGGCGCTGGGAGTCGTGCACTCCATCGCCAGCGTCATCAGGGTCGAGGCGGAGTAAAGAAGAGTGAGATGAAGACGGGCGCGGGCGCTACGCTCCGCGCTCGCCAACTATCTCCTTAACCTTCATGAGCCTGGTCAAGTTGCCGCGCTCGGCCTCGTCCAGTTTCATGGTGATGTACTTGATGGACTGCTCCAGGCTGGGTATGAGCACGTACTCCAGCGCGTTCACTCGCCTACGGGTCTTTTCGATCTCATCCGCCAGAAGCTCTACTGCCTTCTCCACTTCGGCCAGCTCCACCAGGCTGGGCATTGCCTCCGACAGCAGCCTGATGGCTGTGTCAAGCTCAGTCGAGGTGTAGGCAAAGCCGTAGGGGTATATGTTAGTGGCGTCGCCCTCGTGCTCAAACGTCCAGTCAAGGCTGGGAACGGCCACGTTCATGATGTGGCGCTGCCCGGCCGTGAGGGAGATCGTCTCCTTGGGGTACATAAGCGCCGTATCCACGGCGGCGGCCGACATTGCTCCCCGCGCCATCAAGAACCCGCGGAACGCCGAGCCCAGCCTGTCGTCGATCTGCTCGCGCAGATCCCGATCGCGCCGCACCAGCTCCAGGAAGTGCTTCAGCAGCTCGTCCAGCTTATCCTTGAGGAGTTTGTGCCCGCGAACGGCCATGACATGCCTCTTTTTCAGCAGCTGGAGCTGCATCCGGGTGGGGCTTACTCTGATCTCCATCTCACTCAGCCTCGTCCTCGCCCGCCTTGGGCAGGTACTTTGCGATGAATTCCTCTCTCACACGAGTCAGTTCATCCACAGGCAGCAGCGCCAGGAGGTCCCAGCCGATGTCGAGAGTCTGCTCGATGGGCCGGTCCTCTTCCTCGCCCTGTGTGATGTAGCGCCGCTCGAACTCATCGGCGAATTTGGAGAAGATCTTGTCCACAGGCGACAAGGCCGCCTCGCCCAGGATCACGGCTAGTTCCTTGGCCTCTTTGCCCCGGGCATAAGCCGCGTAGAGCTGGTTCATGGTATCGGCATGGTCCTGGCGAGTCTTGCCGCTGCCGATACCCTTGTCCTTGAGTCGCGACAGCGAGGGCAGTACATCGATGGGCGGGTATATGCCCTTTCGATGTAGCTCGCGGCTCAGCATGATCTGGCCCTCAGTAATGTATCCCGTCAGGTCGGGGATGGGGTGAGTCTTGTCGTCCTCCGGCATCGAAAGGATCGGGAACTGAGTGATCGAACCCTTGTTGCCCTTAATCCTTCCCGCCCGCTCGTATATGGTCGCGAGGTCGGTGTAGAGGTAACCCGGATAGCCGCGCCTCCCCGGGACTTCCTTGCGCGCAGCCGACACCTCGCGCAGGGCCTCGCAATAGTTGGTCATGTCGGTCAGGATCACCAGGACGTGCATGCCCAAATCGTAGGCGAGGTACTCAGCGGCCGTCAGCGCCATTCTGGGCGTTGCGATCCGCTCGATGGCCGGGTCATTCGCAAGGTTGATGAAGAGCACGGCGCGCTCGATGGCGCCTGTGCGCTTGAAGTCGGAGATGAAGAAGTCCGACTCCTCGAATGTAATGCCCATCGCCCCAAAGACCACCGCGAACTGCTCCTCAGTACCCAGCACCCTGGCCTGCCGCGCGATCTGAGCCGCGATGCGCGCATGCGGCAAGCCCGCGCCCGAAAAAATCGGCAGTTTCTGCCCGCGCACGAGTGTGTTAAGCCCGTCAATGGCGGATATGCCTGTCTGGATAAACTCAGACGGATAGTCGCGCGCGTAAGGGTTTATGGGGGCGCCGTTGGTGTCGAGCCGGGCGTCTGGTATGATCTTGGGGCCATAGTCGCGCGGGCGGCCCAGTCCGTCGAAGACCCTTCCTAGGATCTCAGGCGACACGCCCAGTTCGATTCCGTGGCCCAAAAACCGCACCCTCGCGGACTTGATCTCAAGGCCGGCCGATCCCTCAAACAGCTGGACCAGGGCGTTCGTACCTGACGCTTCCAGCACTCGACCGCGCCTGATCTCGCCTCTCACGGCGATCTCCACAAGCTCGCCGTACTTCACGTCCTGTACTTGCTCGACCAGCATCAGCGGGCCCGCGACCTCTCTTACAGTAAGGTATTCCTTAAGCAACGTCCTCACCTCCGCCAGCAGCGATCGCGCCCACGCTGCGCCTGACCTCGTCTACCATGCCCTCAATCTCGGAGAGCCTGGCCTCTTCCACGTACTTCATCCGCCCGATCTTGGCTCGGACCGGCAAAGCCAGCACGGCATCGAGCGACGCTCCTCGCTCAACCGCCTCGCGTGCGGCATGATCCATCTCCAGTATCACCCGGAGCATCGCCGCCTGCTTCGCAAGGGACGTGTACGTGTCCACCTCGTGGAACGCGTTCTGGTGTAGGAAGTCCTCGCGTATGCTCCTGGCGGTCTCCATAGTGATCCTGTCGCGGGTCGACAGCGCGTCCATTCCCACGAGTCGCACTATCTCCGTGAGACCCGCCTCATCCTGCAATATCCTCATTGCATCGCCACGCATCTCGACGAACTCGTCGCCTGCCGTCTTGCGCAGGTCGGCATCTATCCTGTCGAGGTACAGCGAGTAGCTAGTAAGCCAGTTGATGGCCGGGAAATGGCGGCTGTAGGCCAGATTGGCGTCGAGCGCCCAGAAGACCTTGACCACTCGCAGCGTGTTCTGCGTAACCGGCTCCGACAGGTCGCCTCCGGGAGGCGATACTGCGCCGACAACGGTGAGAGCGCCCTCGCGCCCGTCGGCGCCCACGCATGTTGTGCGCCCTGCGCGCTCGTAGAACTCTGCCAAGCGCGAACCCAGGTAGGCCGGGTAACCTTCCTCTCCCGGCATCTCCTCAAGACGCCCCGACATCTCACGCAGAGCCTCGGCCCAACGAGAGGTGGAGTCGGCCATCATCGCGACACTGTAGCCCATGTCGCGGAAGTACTCGGCAATCGTTATGCCAGTGTAAACCGACGACTCGCGCGCCGCCACCGGCATGTCGGACGTATTTGCAATCAGTACCGTCCTCTTCATGAGCGGTTCGCCGCTCTTTGGGTCAAGCAGCTCAGGGAATTCCATGAGCACGTCGGTCATCTCATTGCCGCGTTCGCCGCAGCCAACGTAGACCACGATGTCGGCATCGGCCCATTTGGCCAACTGGTGCTGCACAACAGTCTTGCCCGAGCCGAAAGGCCCTGGAATGCAGGCCGTGCCGCCCTTGGCCACCGGAAAGAACGTATCGAGCACTCGCTGCCCGGTCACCATCGGCTGCCTAGGCGTGAGTTTCTGCCCGATGGGGCGACCCCGCCTTACCGGCCATTTCTGCATCATCGTTATCTCACGGACGCCATCATCAGTGGCGATCCGCGCAATGACATCGGTGACCTTGGCGGCGCCTCGGTGGATCCACTCGAGCTTCCCGGCAACGCCGGGAGGCGCCATCACCCGATGCTCCACAACCGGGCTTTCCTGAACTGTGCCCAGGATATCTCCTGTGCTCACCGGCTGCCCCACCGTCGCCCGCGGCACGAACTCCCATTCGCGGTCGCGGTCTAGCCCGGGGGCTTCCACCCCGCGCGCAATTCGATCTCCCGAGGCCTCGCGGATGCGGTCCAGCGGTCGCTGTATGCCGTCGTATATGGAGCCTATCAGGCCGGGGCCGAGTTCGACCGAGAGGGGTTCTCCAGTTGTGTACACCGGTTCGCCGGGCCCAAGCCCGGCAGTCTCCTCATAGACCTGAATCGAAGCGCGATCCGACCTCATCTCGATGATCTCGCCTATCAGGCGTTTTTCGGACACGCGCACGACGTCGTACATCTTCGCCCCAGTCATCCCCTCGGCGACGACCAGAGGCCCTGAAACCTTGATTATCGTTCCCGTTTTCGTCCCGGAGTTCATATCAGGCATTCCCCTCTTTCCCGAACAAGATGTCGGCGCCGAGCGCTTTCTCCACGGTCCGCCTTATCTTCTCCATCGCCGCTCCTCGGTGGCCCGATATGTCGGGAATGGTCAGAACCACCGGCAGCGGTTTCCGGCTATATTCAGTCATCGTGTCAATGATCTCGCCTGCATAGCCCTCGGTGATGTATATCACAGCGTAATCCCCACGGGCAGCCGCACGCAGCGCCGCATCAGCCTCTTCGCCGCTCCTTACGGGGAAGACCGATACGCCCAGAGCCCGAAAGCCCAGGATCGAGTCTTCGTCGCCGATAACCGCAATCTTATGCATACACACCACACAGCCTCTCGCGGATGACCTCCGCAGGCAGCCTGTTCGTTTTGCCTACGAAAATGCGCCGCAACATATCCGCCTCGCCCTCGCGCGCCATCAGGTATGCCAGAACGGGCTCGTAGCCCATGTCGACCATACCGCCTACTGCCGCCTCGCGAGCCAGCCCTGCCTGGACCACGCGCTCGAATGCAGTAAGCGACCCACGGTCGCGCCAGGCTGCGAGTGCCTCCTCCACCAACCTGTCATAGCGGGTCCGCTTGAAAAAGGACCAGAATGCGTCGTCCGGCTCGCTGTACACGGCCAGCAGTTCCTCTGTGTCCAGACTGCCTCGGGGAAGCAGCGCATCGCGCGCAAAACCGGCCGGTTTGCCTATTAGGCGCAGTCTCATGCATATCAGAATGTTGGTCAGATCGGCCATGGTCTGAACTAGGCCCATGAGGAAATCGGCGTGCCGCGACCGGGCAACGTGATAGAAGTATTCGAATGATTCCTTGTCCAACACCAGGTCCGCGTACTGCGGGTCGCGTCCGTTCGCCTCATATGCCGACACAGCCCGCCGGGCAGCCTCGGCCACCGCGCCCTCCAAATCGTCGGCGCTCTGCCTGGTGGACAAGCGCTCACGCTCGGGCTCCTGCATCAGCTCCAAGTCGCATTCAGCCTGATCATCGTAGCCCACGGGAATCAGCGCGTCGGCAATAGCCGCCAGCCGATGAGGATCCAGCGTGCCAAGGCGCGTTACTCCACTGCCCTCCTCCACGACGACTCCACGGTCGCGCCGGGCCAACCTGGCCTTGAGATGCGCTTTCATGTTGTGAAAGTCATGACGTGCGCGAAACACGCCTGTGAGGACAGGATCGGGCGAGATGCCCTCGATGAGCGAATGCACGCGCGTGAGCTCGCCATCGATTATCTCCTCGTATTGCGTCGGCCCTAGGTCGCGCGAGAGAGAGTACTCGGTCTCGCTCAGAATGCGCGCAAGTTCCTCGGGGCCTTCGGCATCGATCATCCTGCTGAATCGGGCCTGGTCTATCATGCGGTTCTCGAGCGCCCGGACTCGGCCGACGACGTACGCGAACCTTCCATCGAAGCCCACGGCGCTTACCTCCCAAGCAGTGCTTCCGCCACCAGCGGGGCCAGCTCATCGCCTCTGGCGGCGAGTATCGCATCGAGCGAACAGTCGATTTCCAGGCCGCTCGCACGGAGTATGAAGCCGCCCGTCAGCTGAAGCGTGTCGCCGGCGAGCTCAAGCTTCGAACCGCGTCCCTTCGATGCCAGTTCAGACTGGACCGCTGCCACAAAGGCGGCGTTTATCCGGTTTCGGTCAGGCTCGGCCACGATGACCTCGACCTGGCCGTCCGGCGCAGCGTCTATCATCATCTTTTTCATCAGCGCCAGGTAGTCCTGGTCCGGAAGCGACTGTATCCTGGCGGGTATCTCGGACATGAGCGCGTCGACCATGTCGCCCTTGGCGCGAAGAACAGCATTGCGCACATCGAGAGAGCGCGAGATCTGCGCCCGCCTCTCCTCCTCAGCCGCCGCTTGGGTGGCCCGGTCGACGGCCATCCTGTACACTTCATCAGCCTTGTGCTTGCTTTCACCGGCCAAAGCAGCGCAACGCGCATCGGCATCCCTCAGGATATCGTCGGCTTTGCTCCGAGCCTCGCTGGTGATGCGGGCTACCAGCCTATCCAGGTTATGCATGTCATCAACTCCCGGGCAATCAGACGTTCACCGAGAAGACCAAGAGCAGGCTAGCAAGGAGCGACAGCACTGCATAGGTCTCGACCATGGCTGCCAGAATGACGGCCTTGCCCATCTCCTCCGGACGCTTGGCAACAATGCCCACGCCGGCTGCGGCCACCCTGCCCTGGAATATGGCCGATACCCATCCGACTACTGCGATGGGCATGGCAGCCATGATGAACAGAATGCCTTGCCCTACTGTGAGGGCGCGTAGCCCGCCGCCGAGAGCGCCGATTCTGATCATGATCATCAGCCCTGTGAGAAAGCCGTAGACGCCCTGCGTGCCCGGGATAGCCTCGAGCAGCAGGATTGAACCGAACTTGTCAGGATCCTCGGTGATGACCCCCGCTCCCGACCGGCCTACTAGCCCTACGCCTACCGATGAACCTATTCCGGGCGTGATGATCGCCAGAGCTACTCCCAAGAAGCCCAGAATTGTGCCGAGAAAGCCCTCCATGTGCTATGCCCCCTTCGCGTTTTCCACATCAACGTACTTTGTAGACATGCCGAACGGCATGAATCTGCGCCCTCCAGCCTCGAAGAACTTGCCGAAGAACTCGACGTACTGCAGACGACTGGAGTGGACGTAAGCGCCTATGATGTTAATGAGAATATTGAACAAGTGGCCAAAGACCAGACCGATCAGGGCGATGATCGGCCCTATCACCGGTACGCCGGCAGGCCTTAGCATCAGGTCGTTCATAACCGACGCCAGCACCGTGCTGGTGAACCCGAGGCCGAACAGCCTGGCATACGACACTATGTCGCTCATGTATCCGGTGGTGTTGTAGAGCGAAAGCAGGCCGGAGCCGATACGCATCAGAGGATTCTTGTGATGCCTGCCCTGAGTCAACACGAGGCCTATCGCCGACCCGATCAGCAGTTTCTGCCCTGCCGACGCGATGGCGGGTCCGTTCGGGCCCAGGAATCCTCCTCCCAGCGCCAGGCCGATGCTTGTGAGGAACACAAGCCAGAATACCTGGTCGAATATGGCCGACTTCCAGTCGCCTTGCCGGATGTTGTCGTACGCCTTGAGGATGATGCCTGTGTAGATCTGAATTACGCCGAGCGCGAACGAAAGGATGAGGAACTTGGTGGGTTCCTCCATCGGGTCGAACAAGATCGCTGTGCGCCAGCCGAAAAGGCGCTGCAAGAGATCGCCTGCCCAGCCTCCCAGCATAGCGCCGACGAACACAGTAGCCAGCCCGCTCATGATGAGCAAGTTGAGGAACTGCCGACCCGTGCCGCGGGCTCGGGTTTGGCCTATGAGCCAGTATGCCAGGGCGGCGATGACGATGCCGTAGGCGGCGTCCGTCATACACAGCCCGAAGAATATCAGGAAGAAAGGACCCAGAAACGGGCTGGGATCCAGGGAACCCTGCCTCGGATAGCCCATCATCTTGGTGACTGGCTCGAAAGCCGAGGCAAATCTGTTGTTTTCCAGCTCCACCGGTGGTTCCTCGTCTTCGCGAGGCGGCCGGTCCAGTACCACGATATCGTCAGCCAGCTGTTCTATGGCTGTTCGGAACCTCTGCAGATTCCTAAGCTGCACCCATCCCTCGACAAGGAATGTGCGCTCCGTGCCGCCAAACTTGTTCGTCACATCCAGCCTGGCACGCTCCAGCGCGAAGAAGTCATACAGCGCAAAAGCGCGTGGTCTCTCCTCCACCAGGACGTCGATATCCCGTTCGATCTGGGTCCTCCGGACCTGGATCGATTGGAGATCCTGCTCCAGCTGGGCAATGATATCGGAAGGAACACCACTGTACTGCTCGAAGCTCACCTTGGCGAACCCCGCCTGTGCCAGAGCGCGAATCGCATCGTCAGCGGCAGACATCGGGTACGCAACAACCAGCCGGACCTTGTCCTTTTCGGCAGTGACAACTTCCCATGACAAGCCGTCGACTTCCTCGGCCACACCGGCCAGCGCCGCCTCATACGAGCGTGATTCAGCTGTGCCCAGGGCAAGGCCGATATACTTGCCCACCCCTGCCTGCTCAACAGGGATGCGCAGCTCTTTCCATGGCTCTAGATACTCGATAGATGTGAGGATGCGGGTCTCGGCGGCAACCAGGTCGGCCAGCGACTGCTCGACCGCCCGTGCCATGGCGTAGACACGATGGGCGTTCTCGGCGCCGTCCTGGACGTACGTCGTCCATTCGTCGTCGGTGAGGTAAAGCCGGTAGCCGGTGAAGCTCTCAATGGCGGTCTTGGGGATTCGGCGATGTCGGCCCATAATATCGATGGAGTACTTGAGCTCGGACATAATCGAGTCTACGTGCGCGAGGCCCGCTGCCGGGTTGAAAGGACACGGAAGGTCAGCTGTGTCGGCGCTCACTTCGACGGTGCCCAAACGCTGCAGAGTGGTGACTACATCGCCGATTCGGGACTCATGGCCCAAAACGGCTACCCTCCTCATCTCAGAGATCGCCAAGCAAGTTCAGCACCTTCCGGACCGCGAGTTCCATCGCTTTTTCCCAGTTCGCCTTCGCGGTGTTGTTCGCCTCGTCCACGCGCGCTGCCAATACCTTCCTGGCCTCACCGGCTTCAGCCTCGATACGGGCCCTGGCGGCCAAGGAGATCTCCTCTGCCTTCGCGCGGCCTTTCTCCTCCGCCTGCTGTACAACATGCTTCCCGTCGAGCTCAGCTCGAGCGATACGGGCCTTTGCTTCGTCGTAGGCATTCCGGACGATCTCATCGGCCTCCTGCTCAACAGCACGGATACGGTCTAGCGCCTCAATGCTCATTCGGGCACACCCCCAGATCGGGCAAGAAAGACGGATCATGCCTCTTAATCCAACTGGCATTATACTACACTACATACTGGTCCGCAATCACGGGAGCGGCGAATCACGGAAGCGGCGAAAGCGGCAAAGCGGCGGGTTCGCATGGGGCCCGCCGCTTCAAGGTCGCGCACACGTATCGGCCGATTTCTACTGCGCATGCTCCAGCATTTCCAGCCGGAGCTCTTCGGCTATCTTGGCAATGAAGAACGAATTGGTGGGGGGTTTGCCGTTGCGCAGATTGACTGCATATCCGAACACCTTGTTGATCTGGTCCGGATTGCCCTGCTTCCAGGTCTTCTGAATGGTATACCTTATAGCGGCTTCCACTATTAGTGGAGTAGTGCCGTACTTCTCGGCTACTCTGGGATAGAGCGACTTGGTCACTGCGCCCAGAAGACCGATATCCTTGGTGACAAGAACAATTGCTTCCTTTATATAGCAGTATCCCTTAAAGTAAGTCGGCACTCCAAGGTTGTACAGAATCCGAGTCGCTTCAGTCTCGAGGTCGAACTGCGCCCCCCTAGGCCTGCGGTCGGCTTCCCGCTCCCGCGGGCGTTCACGCCCTGCATAAGCCCTATCCGTCTTGGGTTTGGCCTGGACTGAGTCCACCTGGCTCACCTGTCGTATGCGGCTTACCAGGTTGTCGCGATCGAACGGCTTGAGCAGATAGTAATCGGCGCCCAGCCGCGCACACCTGCGCACCATGTCCTCCTCTTCGAAGGCCGATAACACCACAATCCGAGGGCGTCGCTCAAGTCCCAGATCATCCAACTGGCTCAATACGCCCATTCCATCAAGATAAGGCATAATTATGTCCAGAAGAACAACATCCGGTCTGGTCTGGGCGATCATATCAAGACCGAGCACCCCGTCGTGCGCCACACCTACGAGCTCCATGTCCTCCTCTTCTCGAAGGAGAGCCTCGATCACCTCGCAGAGGTCCTTGTTGTTCTCGATCACCAGAACCCTGGTCTTCTCCCTCGCCAAGCTAATTCCCCCCAAATTCGCGTACATACTGGAGTGCCGTCGATTATCGCAACTGAACTATTCTCCGACTCGAATGAGACTCCTCCCCTCATCCTGCAATTTCTAGCAGCAATTTAGCATATTTCTCGACATATCGTCCGGGTTTTGGGTCGAATGATGCCGAACCGGCACGATTGCACGCCGCTATTGGCAGAATCATGACAGCGTTGGCCCGAACATCACGATATTTGAAGCTCTCCGTCAGCGGATGCGGTCAGACCGCACACTTTTCGAGCGGTTCACCCCATCGGGAGTTCAGGCCCTATCACTCACGTTCCGTAAGGCCGCTTTGTCATCCGACTGGGATGCCCAGAGCATCGCCCAAATGCCGAAATGGGAACATCTACATGCGGAACGCGGGCTTATCAGGTTAAGATACTTGCTGGGAACTACCTAGACGCCTGGGAGCCCTGAGTTCTCCATCCGCCGCGACGGGACGCTGATGCAGCGAGCAACCTTTGGGATTTGGTCGATTGAGCGTCATTGCCGGGAGTCTTCCGGAAAATCGCGTCTGTGGATATGAGCGGTTTCAGCCTTCTGGAGCAGTGCATAAGACAGGAGCCCTGCATCTGAGGCGTTTGATCATGAAGGGGGACAGCCCGAAAAAGAATGGCGCGCCTAGCAGGAATTGAACCTGCGCACCCGGCTCCGGAGGCCGGTGCTCTATCCACTGAGCTATAGGCGCACACACACTCGTATTCAGCTGTACAATTGCATTATACCCTTCCCTGCCCCAGTCCGCAACTCACCGACTTGCCTCTTGCCTCACCAAAACTGTCGTCGAAATTGATTCGTTGCCTCAAATCCATACTGTCGTTGAAGGAAGTGAGTGGCACGTTAGTGGAATTTTCGACCATCCGAGGGCGACCGGAAGGGGCTTTTGGAAGAACCTATCCGCGTGCGCCGATCTGGGCGCGCCGATCTGGGTGTTTGAACCCGGGCCGTCACACCTGAGTCACTGCTATTCCCAGCATGCCCGGGCCTCCATGCACTGCCATGGACCCTCCCATCTCAGAGAAGTACACCTCGTCGAACTGCACAGCCTGCCTTGCTTGCTCAAGCAGCGCGCGTGCGTCATCCAGCGCATTGGTATGCATGACCACCATACGCGAGGCCTTTCCCCGGCAGCCCTCAGCAGCCAACTCCACAACACGGCGCACGCACCCGCGGAAAGTCCGTACTCGCTCAACCGCCTCGACCATGCCGTCGCGTACGCCGAGGATGGGGTTGATCGCAAGTAGCCCGGCTACCCATGCCTGCACCTGCGGGACGCGCCCGCTTCGCCGCAGGTACTTCAGCGTGGGCAACGCCACGAACACGCTGGTCGTGTCCATACCGCGCTGGATGATTCGCATTATCTCTTCACGTCCGCATCCGCGTTGGGCTGCCTCAGCCGCGGCCATGACAATCAGGCCCGTGCCCATGCTGGCGGTAAGGGTATCCACAATCGTGATGCGTACTCCCTCGATCATCTGCGATGCAAGTCTGGCAGACTGACACGTGCCGCTGCCTTTGGATGTGAGATGGATCGAGATGATCTCATCGCACTTGCCCACAAGCCCTTTGTACGACTCTACGAAATCGCCGGGCGAGGGCTGCGAAGTAGTGGGAAGGACAGGCTCATCCAGCCGTCTGTAAAACTCCGCCAACGACAGGTCCCGACCCTCTTTGTAGGAGTCGGCGCCGAACTGCACCTGTATGGGCACGACCTCGATTCCGTACTTCTCGATGAACTCCGGTGGGATGCCGTTGGAGCTGTCAGTCACTATCCTCACCAATGACACGCGTATTCCTCCCCTCTTTACGTTAGACGAGAGGAGATCGAAAAGGTGTCACGGATGGATTGCGTCGGGTAAGAATGCTCCAACACTGACCCGCACTTGCCTGCGGGCGCGGGCCAGGCGTGAGCGCACGCTCTCGATTGAGCATCCGAGCGAGTTCGCAATGTCCTTGTACGACAGGCTTCCCATCTCGCGCATTACGAACACTGCCCGGTCCAGACGGGGGAGTGCGGCTACAGCCCGCACAATCGCC
>Ga0255346_1004081_pt1 | contig 16429 bp, 11 predicted proteins | sample wastewater_treat_FD_194410 | JGI IMG/M metagenome (GOLD analysis project Ga0255346, IMG submission 194410) | Wastewater microbial communities from Lulu Island WWTP, Vancouver, Canada - plant22 | ecosystem: Engineered > WWTP > Wastewater > Unclassified | place: Canada: Vancouver, British Columbia... | reverse complement strand
AAATTAAGATAATCATCCAATAATTCTTGCTTTGGAAAGCTAATACCATAGATACGTGTAAGCATTTGTCTGTGTTCATCACCTCGCCAATAAGCTCCAGCAATATTTAGTAGTTTAATAGCTTTCACATATTTTGTAGATGGTAAATGAGGTCCTCTACATAAATCTACAAAATCACCTAATGTATAAAAAGTTATTTGTTGATTTTCTAACTCTTCTATCAATTCTATTTTATAGATATTATTATTTTTTTTGAAATATTCTAAAGCTTCTTGTTTAGTTACTTCTTTTCTAACAAAATGTATATCTAGTTTGATGATTTCTTTAATTTTGTTTTCTATTTTTTCTAAATCTTCTTCAGTAACTTTATGATCACCAAAATCTATATCATAATAAAATCCCTGCTCTATGCTAGGACCTATGCCAAATTTAGCTTCTGGGAATAGCGAACTAATAGCTGCAGCCATAATATGAGATGAGGAATGCCAAAATATACTTTTACCTTCTGGGTCGTCCCACGTGATAATTTTAATCTGTGCATCATTTTCTATAGCTCTATTTAGATCATACATCTGATCATTTACTTTAATAGCTAAAGCTTTATTAAGCAAGCTCTGACTAATAGACTTAGCTATATCAAAGCCAGTGATACCAGCTGGGAATGACTTTTTATTATCATCAGGAAAAGTAATTATTATCTCTCTCATATCTTTTTTAAAAAAATATTTGCAAAATTAATGTAAAATTTTTAAATGAAAAGTAAACTTATCCTAAAAAAATAGTATTATAACTTAACATAAACAAAACATTTTATATAAAATCAGTTCACAGATTGATTAGTAGATATTAATAAGAACGATGATTCATCATAAAAAACATTTTTTTATGTCAAACCAGGGACAGGTATTTGCAATTTTTTACTAATAGCAATGAGCATTTCTTTAGTCATACGAGCTAGATCATAGTCTGGTTGCCAACCCCACTCTTCTCTTGCACAACTATCATCTATAGATTGTGGCCAACTATCAGCTATAGCTTGTCTGAAATCTGGATTATATTCAATTTTAAAATCTGGAATATATTTTCTAATCTCAGCAGCTAATTCCTCTGGGGTGAAACTCATAGCAGTAACATTAAAATCTGCATGATGTTTTAGTTTAGTACCATCAGCCTCCATGAGCATAATAGTAGCTTTTATACAATCAGGCATAAACATCATAGGCAGTCTAGTATCTGATTTTAAAAAACAATTGTAATATTTATTTTTTACAGCTTCATAAAAAATCTCAACAGCATAGTCAGTAGTACCACCACCTGGTAGAGTTACACTACTTATAATGCCAGGATATCTCATACCACGCATATCCACACCAAATTTATTGAAATAATAATTTCCTAAAAGTTCTCCAGATACTTTAGTAATACCATACATAGTTGTAGGCTGCAGAATAGTATCTTGTGGAGTATTTACTCTCGGAGTCGTAGGGCCAAAAACCGCTATAGAGCTAGGAACAAAAACTTTTTCTAATTTCAATTCTCTTGCTACTTCTAGAGTATTTATTAATCCATTAATATTAGTATCCCATGCTTTCAATGGATCTTGCTCGCCTTTAGCAGATAAAATAGCAGCTAAATTAATAATAGTGCTTATATTGTATTCTTTACAAATTTCTTTGAATTTATCAGTATTTCTGACATCTAATTGTACATATGGGCCAGCTTTAGCTAAATCATCTGGTAATGGAGTACGGTTATAAGCTAAAACTACGTTTTCGTTACCATATTTTTCTCTTAATGCAGGTGTAAGCTCAGAACCTATCTGACCAGCAGCACCTATAACTAATATTTTTTTCATGGTTTTATTTTTTTTGCAAACTTACATTAAAAACATTAATCTGTAAATAAAAAATTTATAATAATAAATAAAAATGTATTAATGTTATAACAGATTAGTGAGGATTTTTAACAAAAAATCTGGCATTTTCTCATTTACTCTGTTCAGTATACACTTACCTGCTGCGTTTTGTATTTATGTATTCTTTAAATTAGTAATACTTATTATTTATAAGTTAGTAAAAAAATTTGTTTATTAAAAAATATAATTATATTTGCACATAAAATGGAGTCCGGGAACCATCTTAAAAAAACGGGGCAGAACTCGAAAAACCATACAAGTAGGAAAAAATAAAAAGAAACCAAATTTCAATTAAACTCTACTGATGATATTTTCAAATATACAGATCAACTTAAACAAGCAGTAAAAAAATTTAAAAAATAAAATACCAGTGCACAACGCACAATTATACACTATTGGCAGGCGAGAGATAGCAATTATCAGCTCAATTAACTACTTTTCTAGTAAAGCATTATTAATTTTGTGTGCAACAAGTAAAAATCAAAATAGACAACTATGAAGAAACGAAAAAGGACATTTGGTGAGAAAATAAATTTTAAATCATTATCATGTGCTCCTATTAATGAATTATGAGTAGTCTACCTATTTGGTGTTTTGCATGATGCATTAGATTTCAAAATAGAATCTATTCAAGCAGGGTTTCCTGACTGTATTGCACGCAGACAAGTTTCGCAGGACAGATGGGAAGAATTAAGAATTGAATTTGAATTTGATAGTTATTCTTTTGTAAAACATAAACATGATTCAGACGGTGTAGATATGATTGTTTGCTGGAAACACAATTGGAAAGAATGTCCTGAACATATTGAAATAATTGAACTTTCTAAACTTATAAACAGCTTAGAAAGTATTTCATCAGAAATTGCTCATGATGAGAAGAAACTAACTGCTTATAATAAATTTACAAGGGAAAAAAGATTAGAAGGATATACATTTAAAGAAATAGCAGTACTATGGCAACAGAATAAAAATGAAACAGAGAAACAGAAAACTGTAAAATCTAATAACGACAGCACGACATGGAAAGAATTTTGCAAGATTAAACGAAAAGAGGGTTTAAGTTTTAAAGAGATTAGCGAATTATGGAAAGCAAAATAATGAATATACTGCGTCCAACATCGTAAGTATTTCATTGCAGTAATGTCTTTCATAGGACAATAAAACAACAATATAATTTATATTTTTTTTAAATTTATAAATTCCCTATTAATAAATGATTGTTTGTGTGTAACTATGCATATAATCATTATTGTATAAGACTAACAAAGTAGTAGATACGCTCTTTATCAGGGCTAAAGCCCGATTAACATATTTCCTAAGTCCACGACCTAAAGGTCGTGGTTAATTGAAGTTAGAGTTAGATGAGCTATTATGTTATATAACCTTACCATTTTATCAGTTAGCAAATAGTTACTTTAGGTTAGATAGCAAAACATTAGAATAATAACCTGACCTCCACCGAGCCAGTTATTAACCTTAATCTTTAGATCAGTTTACAAGAAAGAGGGAAACATGAGCTATAGCACTAAAAAAGTTTCTAAAAAAGGGAAAAATAATAAAACAAAAGCATTATACAAAAAAATCTTATTTTTGATGCGACAACTAAATACGTCGCTTCCATGAAAACCTCATTGTTGGGTCACTTTACGAATTGCCCCATGAAAAAAACATCGAAGGAGCTTATTACCACAGCTCAATCACCATAATAAAAATATAATCAGTTACCTACTTTTTATATTATCATTGTAAAAATCTTTTTTAACTGCAATTATATTTTATTGATTTGAAATTTTGTATTTTTGAATTTAATTCATTTTATCTCTACCATTTTGATTTTTGATATTTGCAAAAAATTTGATAAGTTAAAAAATTGATTAGTTTAAGAGTTTAAGAGTTGAGGGATTAAAATAGTTTAAGCAAAATGTTTAAACTACATTAAACTACATTAAACTACAATAAACTAAATTATTATATTTTTGTATTATTAAATAAATATTTTTATGAGATTAAATAAAGTAATCAATGATCCGATATATGAATTCATACCTATCCCTGATGAGATAATTCTCTCACTAATAGACCATGAATATTTTCAGAGATTAACAAGAATAAAACAATTAGGTTTTTCATATTTAGTTTTTCCTGGTGCACATCATACTAGATTTGCTCATAGTTTAGGAGCAATGTATTTAATGCAAAGAGCACTAAATCAATTAAATGACCAAGGCGTATATATAGATGATAAAACATATTTATCTAGTCTAATAGCAATACTAATGCACGATATAGGGCATGGTCCATTTTCACATACACTAGAAGCCTTGCTAGCCGATAATATCACACATGAATTTATCACCGATTTTGCAATGAAAAAATTAGAAAAATCTTATGGAGAACCTATGACTATAGCCAGACAAATTTTTAATAATTCTTATCCAATAAAATTTTATCATCAGCTGGTATCTAGCCAATTAGACATGGATAGATTAGACTATCTCACACGCGATAGCTTCTATACCGGTGTGAGTGAGGGTATAATAAATACTCAACGTATTATATATATGCTCACTCTAACAGCTGATGGAGATTTAGGAATATTAGCCAAAGGAATTTATTCTATAGAAAAATTTATCATTGCTCGCAAAATAATGTATTGGCAAGTATATTTTCATAAAACTACAATGGCTGCAGACGAAATGCTATCTCAAGTGATTAAAAGAGCTAAATATCTCACTCATAATGGAACAAAGGTATCTGCTACTGAACCATTAGAATATTTTCTCAAATATCACAATAAAAAATTTACTGAAGATGATTTAGATGTTTTCATGCAAATAGATGACTATGATGTAATGACAGCATTGAAAATATGGTGTAACCACGATGATAATATCCTCAGACTACTATCTAGCAAATTATTGAATAGAAAACTTTTCAGATGCATTATACAAAATAATAATCCTCTAAATGACGAAAAAAGAATTAATGAATTAAAACATAAAATTTTAAGTAAATTTAAAATTGACAAAGATGATTTACAATATTTGATAAATATTAAAGCAATAGAAAATCAAGCATATACACCTCATAGAGATCAAATAAATTTAGTTTATAAAAATGGTGAAGTTAAAGATATCTCTATGGCCTCTGATCAACTACATATGGAATTGCTACCTAACGATGCAATGAAGTATTTTTTATTTTATCCAAAAGAAATAGAATAATATACAAAATATCTTGTAGCAACTATTTTCATAAGTGTGAGAAATAAATTTTTGTTAAAAATTTATTTCTTGAGTTTATGATTTATTGTAAGGGTAATTTTCTAAAGCAAGAAAAAATTATTATCTGAATGCATAAATCAATAAAATTCTTATATTAATTTTATCTTTCTTGATTTTTAAAAATATTTATTATAAATTTGAAAATAATTTTTTACTACTTAATTATAATAAAATATGAAAAAATAATTTTTTTTGTTTTAAAAAAAATTTGTAATTTTATAAATCAATCAAAAAGTATGGAAAAATATTTAAATTTTAATTTTATGAAAAAATATTTTTTAAATTTTTTAGTTATCTTTTTTATAATATTCTTTGTATCGTGTAGTCAAAACAAACATAATAAATTTGAAGGTGAATGGGAACTAAAATATATTGCACTTAATGATTCAAATGTTATGTTTTCAGTGTTAGGCTTTGTTATAAAAGAAACAGTTTATGAATTTAGATCAAATGATACATTGCTTATCAAATCTAAAAATAAAGAAAATTATCAAATTGGCACTTATTCGCAAATAAATGATTCATTATTAGAAGTTGATATAGAAAATGAAAAAGATACTTTTTTATATTTTTTTGAAAATAACACTTTAAAACTATATAATGAAACTGGTACTGTGATCTTAAAAAGACAATGATAGTAAATGTTATTTTATGAAGCATATAATAACATAAAATGAAAATATTTTCATTTTTTGTTTTAAAAAAAATTGTAATTTTAAAATTTTAATAATATATTTGTTAAAATATTCAATATAAATAATTATGAAAAAATTAGTTTTATTTTTTCTATCAACTATTGTATCAATTTACATTTTGGGCAATGGTGGTCCTATTGATGGCTGTGCTGTTTATAAAACAGGAGATATAATATTAATAAACTATCCAGATATTAATATTATAAAAGAAGATTTAAATATTAAAATAGTAGATGATTACTCATATGTAAATGTTTGTTATAAATTAAAGAATAATAGTTACGAAAATAACAAAATAACTTATGGTTTTCCTGTAGATTTTAGACGCGATGATTTACATTATGATTTTGTATGGCTAGATGAATATGTCCCTGAGATAGAATTTTATTTAAACAATAAATCTCTAGAAATAAAACATCAGGTTGATTATTCTATTTCCGAAGTAAAATCTTTATTTTATAAAAATACAAATGATGAAGTACGTAGAAGCTGGTATATAGTAGATTTCGAAATACCTAAAGATAGCACAGTAACACTAATGGTTAAATATAAAATAAAGAACGGTTATGAAGATTGGGGTTATTCAAAAAATTTTTTCCCAGTGCTAAACGATCGTTATTTTATATATGACTTTTCACCAGCAAAAAATTGGGGTGATGGTAGTATAACAGAATTTAATATTACCATTGATGCTCAAGATATCATAAATAAAGAAGGAGAAATTAATATTTCTGGTATTGAACTTACAGAAAATTCTGGCATATATTCAGCATCTATCAAAAAATTTGATCTAGACAAAGCTCCTGACATGGTTATTTCTTATAATTGTAATAATTTCAAACTTTCTCAATATATTAAACAATATTTATTACCACGAAATTACATCAAAGAAATAAAATCTTCATCAAATCTATCTCCTGAACACTCTGATAAAAACATGTTTGATTTTGATTTTAATACAACATGGGTATCTAGGGGCAAAAATAATGGCATTGGAGAAAAAATAGAAATAAAATTGAATAAGTCACCTTTAAGTTCCATTGGTTTAATAAATGGAAATATGATAGATTCTAATTCTTACTATGACTATAGCAGAGCGAAAAAGGTTAGAATAGATTTGGAAATTGTTGATTATAGAGATTCTACAAAAACTGTCACAAAAACTGAAGAAATGCAGCTCGACGATATCAAATATTCAAAAATCAATAATGATAATTTTGCAAAAATGGTTAGCACTATTGCAGATTACGGAGATGGGTTTACACAAGTAAACAAAATAACAATTACCATTTTGGATGTGTACAAAGGTAATAAATATCCTAATATCTGCATCACTGAAATATTATTATTAGCATACTTATGATTTACCTTTTGATGTTTCTCTTTGCTTTTAATCAAAATATTGATAACATTAAATATTCTCTCAACAGTCAGGACCTTGCTAGCTCTTCTGTTATTTTCACAAAGACTACAGATACCATTGATTTTTATTGCTCTAATGACTCTTATTGGATTTATTACAAACCAGAATTAAAGGAATATGATAATATACAAAATGGGAAAATGTCTTTATCAAAGATTATCTATAAGCCAGAATTAATAACAAATGAGAAAACAAATCATATTAAATTAACAAATCCAAAGCCAGGGACTTATTATGTTAGTATTTCAGATTTATCTAGCAATGCTACGATAGAGTCTTTTTTGCCAATAAATCTCACAAACGAAAATATAGTGCAATTAGTAGTTAGAGAAAATGATACATATATTGGCTACATGACAGAGCTGCTTGGAACTCCATTTATTTTACCGCCAAAATTATTAGGTGTTTATGGACATCAAACAGATTTGAGAATAGGAACAGACTGTGCAGAATTGGCTATCTATGGCATGCGTAGAATGGGATACAATATCCCATATTGTGGGCCAGCAGGTATAGTAAAATATTTGGAACCTACAAATGATTTAAAAGAAGGCACCATCATACATTTCGGCTTTCAAGTGTCAGTGTTGTATAAGGATAATGGGCTAATAGGACAATTAGACGATCAGGATTTAGTAATTCATGCATATTTAGATAAAGTCAGCATTGATAAACTCGGCGATACAGGATTATTGCGAAATAATTATAAATTGTACAAATGGAAAAATTGAAATAATGATGTAATTGATTTATCTACATTTCGCAATATTCAATATTTAGCTGATATTAGAAATAAATGTGATCATAATGCTGGAGAACTATCTCAAGAAGAAGTTAAAGAAATGATAGAAGGAGTAGATAAAATAATTAAAAATGTAAATTAATTCTTGATGCTTCAGATAATCTTGTTATCTGTTCTTCAAAAATAAATTCTTTTTCATTCATCTATTTCACTTTCTTCATCATAAAAATTACCTTCTTCAGTAATATTTTGAGTCCTAGGAATAGCTTTGCCCATAGCTTTTTCTATTTTTTGTAATATTTGTTCTTTCCTATATTCATAAAAACTGAAAAAATCATTTTTATTCATAGAATCTATATCTACTAAATGAGATTTCAAAATATTATAAAATTCATCATATGAAACGCCAGCATTCCTTTTAAGTCTTTCTAAATATACACTAGGTGCATCACCACTAACAATTCTATTTGTTCTACCAGATAGAGGTGTTTTATTAACAATACTATCATAATATCCTTGGGGAATATTATTTTTTCTACACCATGCAACAGGAAATATATGGTGGATATCAATAGCTTCAGAAAAATAAGTACTAAAATCAATTTTTGTAGCTGTTAGCCAATCTCTAATATTATCATCCATCAATATTGCATAAACACCTTTATATGCAGCACTATTCCTAGATCGTAAAGTGTACAATCTATCAGGTGAGAAATTAGCATCGTATATTGTTCGTGGTATATTATTAGTAATATTCCTGATCCAATCAGTCACTTGAATCATATCTAATGCATAACGAGTTTCGTTAGCAGATCCATATAATTCTCCAAAAACACCACACCAAAACCACTCCATTAATTTATTTTTATTTCCGATATTATCTATTGTATTTCCTAATTCAGCTAATATAGCAGCCATAGGTATTAACTGAGTTGTATATGGTAAGTCATTTGCTTTATATATATGATTTTCTATTAAAATTTTAGCAGCTTTTATAAAACCATTTACAATAATGTCTTTATACTTTATATATTCTTCTAGAGGTAGATTTAGCATATCTTTCCTTTTAGCACTTACAGTAGTAACGTTACTTTTACCATGGGCAATATCTTCACATCTTTTCTTATATGTAGATAATAAAGTAATAGCTTGAATAATATCTATACTACTTGTATTCAATAAAACATTATACTTTTTAAAATTATCTTTTATTAATTTCCAATCTGCTTTTAAATCATAATCATCTGCAGCATATGTAGCTGTTAGCAGTTCAAAAACAGTCAATGATATACCACCTGTATTTACTTTTTCAAAAACTTGACATACTGCTTCTTTTGGATTATCCTTTTTTAAAACAATAATGGGTATATTATAACTATTGAAATTATTAATAATTTTCTTTTCAAAATCATTCCAAAATTTTATTTTTTCTTTATCATAATCCCAATATTCAATAAACTTTGTTCTCCATTCATGATATTGATACAATTTACAAATAGGATACATGAAATTTTCAAACTCTTTTTCCTCAGTTGATAAGTCTAAAACAACATCACGTCCAATATTTTCAGTGATAATTTTGTTTTCATTTATAGAGAAAATTGCTTCCTCCATATCACAATCAAAATCAAGAGCTTTTTTCATATTAATATAATACCATCTCTTTATTACATAGCCTTTTGAGTTTCTTGTATTTACAACTTCATCAGATATTATTGACTGATACAATGATGTTATCCTTTGTTGCCCATCTAAAATTAACATTTCTGGTTTATTACCATTCAAATTTTTTACTCCTTCCAAAGGGTTAGCTTTAAATCTTATATTTTCATTACCATTTTCTAATAACATAATTGCACCAATTGGGTATGTTTTAGCAATTGACGCTAATAGTCCTTTTATTCTATCATCATCCCATACCCAGCCTCTTTGGAATTCAGGTAATTGAATTTTACTATTATCTACTTGTTTAAGGATTTCGTACAAATTAATTTTGGTCAAATCAAATGCTTCCATAAAAATTCATTTTTTATCACCAAAATTACAAGAATAAATTATATTACTTATTTTTTAATTTTAAAATTTACATGTATTTTCATTCGCTTATGTGCAATATATAATTTTAATTGAAATTTGTTTATTAAATGAAAAAGTTTTTTTACTTTTGAATGAAAATAAACACACAAAATTATAGCATCTATTTATGCAAATTTGTATGTAAGTTAGTAGCTATAGAATTAGTGTGTATAAATGAGTTATAGGCAATTTTAAAAAAAGAAATATTATGAGCACAAAAAATTATTGGTGTTATAGAATTGATACAAATAGAATTAAATTCTTTATGGATGAATTGAATAATGGTCGTTTAAGACAAGGCTGGGGCTGGGATGAACGTCAAAACCTAAGAGAAATTAAAATGGATAAAGGAGCTCGTAGAAACCTACCAATGTTCAATAAAGTTAAAAAAGGAGACATTTTACTAATCCCTCAATTACCAACATGGGGAGAGATTGCCGTCGTTGAAGCAACTGATGATTGGTCATCAGGATATCAATTTAATATTGACAAAACTTTTAATGATTATGGACACATTTTCCCTGCAAAATTTATCAAACGATTTACTAGAAATAATGAAAATGTATCAGGTAATTTACGTTCAACTTTAAAAAATCCATCAAGGTTTTGGAATATAAATCATTATTCAGATGATGTTGAGCGACTTTTAAATGTACCACAAGACGAATTGATAAAAAAACAAGACATTCAAAGTAGATTAACCAGTGTAATTGGTGATGTCTTCAATAATGTTTTCGATGAGCAAAAATTCACTAATGAACTTTATAAAAAATTAATAAAGCAGTTTACAAGGGAAGAATGGGAATTTGCATTGGTTAACGGACTAAAAGAGTTATTTCCATTTTATCAAATTGAACGTGTAGGTGGTAAAGAAGAAAAAAATCATGGAACTGATATATTAATAAAACTACCAAGCCTATTAGATAACTATGAATATGCGATTGCAATTCAGGTTAAAGACTATGAAGGCACAGTGGGGCAATCTGTAATTGACCAAATTAACAAAGCAGATAATTACTGGGAAAGTGAAAACTTGAAATTGATTGAAAAATGGGTAATAATTACTAAATCATCTAAAGATGTAAATACTGAACTCTTGAATAATAATAGTAATGTGAAAATAATTTTTGCAGATGAGCTGAAAGATCTTTTCAACCGAATTGCAAAAAATATTATTGGAATGAAATAAAGATGTATATCTTTTTATTTCTTATATTTATTCCTAAAATATAGAATATGACATACAAATAAAAATTAATTGAATTATGAAACAACTTAATAATAATCAAAATAAAGTAAATAATCATAACACACTTATTCAATTATCGGAGAGTATTGTTATTGGCACAAAAAATATACTTCGCGTTGCTAAAACAGAGGAAGATTTAAGAATTGGTTTTGAAAAACTTTTAGATCCAATAAAGACGGAGTTAAATATTAAATCAACTCCCCAATATGAGAAATCTGTTTATAGCGGTCGTTCAGATGCTGTACATGGACAAGTAATAATTGAATACGAAGCGCCAAAATCATTTTCTTCCAAGAAAAATATAGATCATGCATATGAACAATTAGTAAATTATTTGTCCGATGAAGCCAAAGAAACAAAGTTAACTCAATTAGTTGGAGTAGGCTTTGACGGTGAAAAGATTTTCTTTGTTCAATATCAAGATAGAAATGGGGGAAATATAGTAGATAAGACCAAATTTTTTATTCGTGGCCCTTATGATTTCAATTCGGAAAGTGCCAGAACTTTTTTAATTCATTTGAGAGCATTATCTCGGCTTCCCCTTACTGCCGAAAATTTGGCTCAAAAATTTGGTCCTCGAAGCGAGCTTGCGCCAAAAGCCGTTTCCGCTTTTGCCAACTCCTTAAAATACTGGGGTGACCAAACGCATATTCTTACTTTCTTTAACGAGTGGAAAAGATTGTTTGGCATTGTATATGGCGAACAATTTACTGGTGGAAATCAAGAAAAAGAAGCAGAAACTCTTTCAAAACTTTATAAAGTAGGCAAAGAAACAGATTTTCAGGAGCTTCTATTTTCCGTCCATACATATTTTGCTTTCTTAATGAAACTTATAGCCGCAGAACTTTTAACTTTACGAGAAACATCTTTCGGTTCATCTCTAACTTCTCAACTTGCTCATATCTCTGATGATAAACTTAAACAGCAACTTGAAGATATTGAAAACGGAGGAATTTATGCCAGAAAAGGGATTACAAATTTTTTGGAAGGTGACTTTTTCCGTTGGTATCTTGATACTTTTGACTCGCCAGAATTAAAAGATGCTATCAGAGAAATTGCCCGATGTCTTTCCGAATTCGAACCAGCTACAAGTACATTAGAACCGACAGCAACCCGAGACCTACTCAAAAAACTTTATCAGTATTTAGTTCCCCAGGAAGTACGTCATCGTCTCGGTGAATATTACACGCCAGATTGGCTGGCGGAATTATTGTTAAACGAAGTCGGCTATGACGGCAACACGCTTAAAAGATTTTTGGACCCTGCTTGCGGCTCAGGCACTTTTCTTGTTTTGGCGATTCAACGAGCGATAAAACATGGCAGAGAAAAAGAAAAAATGCCTGATTTAGAAATAGCGAAAAGAATTGTTGCAAACATCTGGGGTTTTGATTTAAATCCTTTGGCAGTAATTGCCGCCCGCACCAATTATCTCTTTGCTTTAGGAGATTTAGCCAATGAGCTTCAGAATATAGAAATTCCAATATATCTTGCGGATTCTGTTCTCTGGCCCGAAAGAAGCGGCCAAATGACATTGAGGCCTAAGGGCGAATCTATTGAAATTCAGACATCGCTTCAGACTTTTTATGTGCCAACAATCTGGGTTTCAAATAAGGGGTTTCTAATGGGTAAAGCAGCTCCACTTATAGAGAATTTAGTTAAGAATAACTATAGCATGTCAGAGGCTATGGAGGTTTTTAAAAAAGAAGGTTTAGTTTTTCCTCCTCATGAAGAAATTGTAGAGAGTTTTTATAAAGATATTTTGGAACTTGAGAAACAAAACCAGAACGGCATTTGGGCCAGGTTTCTGAAAAACGTTTTTGCGCCGATGGTTGCCGGCAAATTTGATTTTGTGGTCGGCAATCCGCCGTGGATTAGATGGGATTATCTTTCTAAAGAATATCGCAATGCAACGTTACAACTTTGGGAAAATTACGGATTATTTTCACTTAAAGGATACGCCCAAATGCTCGGTGGAGCTAAACCGGATTTTTCAATGCTTTTTGTTTATGCATCGTCGGATTATTACTTAAAAGATGGTGGAAAATTGGGATTTCTTATAACACAAGAAGTTTTTAAATCAAAAGGAGCTGGTGAAGGATTTAGAAGATTCCAATTAAGAGAAAATAAATATCTAAAAGTATTAAAAGCTCACGATTTTGTTTCAATTCAGCCATTTGAAGGAGCGACAAATAAAACAGCAGCAATAATTCTTAAAAAGGGAGAGAAAACCAAATATCCAGTTCCTTATATTGTTTGGACCAAGAAAAAAGGAGTTGGAAAAATTGCAACAGATAAATTATTGGATGAAGTTTTGACTTCATTAAATAGAAAGAAGTTAGTAGCAAACCCGATCAAGACAAATGTTGGTGCTTGGCAAACAATTGCATCTGGCGATGAAAATTTACTTGCTATTGAGGGAACAAATTCTTATAAAGCTCGTGCTGGAGCTTGGACTGATCCATATGGTATATTTTGGCTTGATGTAAAACAAGTGCTATCAGATGGTAATCTGATTGTTTCTAACCTATCTGAAAGAGGTAGAACAAAAATTAAGAAAATAGAAGAAAAAATAGAACCTGATTTAGTCTATCCTGCAATTCAAGGATCAAATATAAAACGATGGGGACTTGACTCAAATTTTTTCGTTCTTCTAGTAAATGACAAAAATAATCCAATGAGAGGTTATGACGAATCTGTAATGAAATCTAAATGGCCTTTTACTTTTAACTATTTAACTAAATTCCGTGTAGAATTATTACAAAGGACATCGTATAAAAAATTTCATCTAAAATCAGGTGCACCTTTTTATAGTCAATATAATATCGGAAGTTACACTTTTAGTCGCTATAAAGTGGTTTGGAAAAGGATGACCACAGATATATTTGCAACTGTCATTTCAGAAATAAAAACACCCTATGGTCATAAGCAAATAATATCTCTTGATACGACTGTTATTTTCCCAGTAGACAATGAATCCGAAGCCCATTATCTTTGTGCTATAATTAACTCAAAACCAGTTCGTGATTTTATCAAATCATTTTCTTCTGCTGGCCGTGGCTTTGGCACACCTTCAGTGATGGAACATATTGGAATTCCAAAATTTGATCCAGAGAATCAGATACATCAAAGACTTGCCGAAATCTCTAAAAATTGCCACCAGCTCAAATCCGAAGGTAAAGATAAAGAAATTGAAGATTTAGAGAAAGAAAACGATAAGTTGGTAAAAAAGTTATTTATCAAAGATTTTACTGATAAAAAATGATGAGTAAAAATATGAATACGAATAACTTACAAATTTTAATTCTTAACTTCTAAATTTCTATACAATAAAATGTTAATAAATATATAGAAAACACAGGAGATTTTTATATGTATTTTTGCATATTGCCTAAATAGGTATATATAATAAAAACAAAAAAACATCTTGTGTGTATCCATAAATATTAATACCGATAGTACTTACTTGCAAAACTATATTTCTATTGAAACATCTATCTTATTAACTTCATTGCTAATCAAATGGCATTATATAATATTTAATTTGCTCAAAAAAAAACTTCTCAATATATACTTCATATCGGACTTAATGATGAAATTAACCGAAATTAAAAAATCAAAATAAATGAGCAATGGTACATGTCATAAATTATACAAGATACAGTTGATTTATTGAATAAACTTAAAATTACTGACCTTTTCCATAAAATAAGAAGTTAGAGTTTAATAATATTATCATTCATTTTATCTATATTTTTATCCTGTAAAAAATTTTTTCATGTGTTTGTGTGTAAATTTAAAATTTTTATGTAAATTAAAATCATTATAAGTTGTAGAAATGAAAAGCAATAAAAAAATAAATCGTAAAATTCAGGAGTGTAATAGAAAAATAAATTTTATATTTTACAAGATTAAATAGAAATTACAAATTTTCAGCAATTTTTATTTGGATATTATTATCTAAAACAAAAAGATGAAAAAAAATCTATCTTTTCACTATACCATATAGCACCATATCTATGAGGCTATCCATCATTTCATCATAATTAGAAATATAATCAGGTATGATAAAAGGTAATTCTGAAATTTTCAATGCAGTAGCTATGACAAGAGTTGCATTTTCTATATTAGGGAAATAAAAAATATTTCTTCTATCGCCCTCTTCTAATATGCCTTTGATAATATTTATTTCTTCTTCATCATATTTTTTTCTAATCTCATTAACACATGCCACCTGTGGAGTCATTTCATTAGTTTTGATCATAAATAAATTAACTAGTTCTTTAGTCTTTTTCATTCTTAATTCGAAATAGATTCTCAATTTAGTAATAGGATCTACGGTAGTATTTAATTTTTTTATGACTTCATTTTTGAAATTTTCAATTTCATTTTCTAAAACTTCTTTAAATAGTTCTTCTTTATCATTAAAATAGTAATAAATGCTACTTTTAGCTTTACCAATTTTTTTGGTAATATCTTCGATAGTAGTTTTGTCTATACCTTTAGCTGCAAAAACTTCTGCAGCTTTTTTTAGAATCAAATTTTTGGTTTTATTTTTGTTCATAACTACTCATATATTAATGTATCAATATTCCATGCTTCCATGGTTATATATTGATTAATATTAGTAACATTTTTATTATAATTTTGAATATTATTTAATAAAAATTCAAATTTATCAACATCCCTAATTTGTAACATTATTAAAACATTATAACCAGGCCAAATACTATTATTCATACGTGGATCGCCAAGTCTATTTTTCACTCTTACTTTATCAATAATTTGGAAGCTACTTATATTACATTGCTCTAAGATTGCAATTATTTCGTTTGCTTGAGCAACATCACAATGAATATTTACATGTTTCATAAATTTAATGATTTTTTAGGTTTGATATTTGCAAAAACAATGAGTAAAGTACTGGTATCCAAATTAGAGTAATTAATGTGGCAAAAGCTAATCCACCGATACTTGTAATGCCAAAAGGAGCCCATATTTCGTGGAGTAGTCCTTTGTTTACAGCCATTGGTAGCATACCCATTATT
>Ga0255346_1004080_pt1 | contig 16441 bp, 12 predicted proteins | sample wastewater_treat_FD_194410 | JGI IMG/M metagenome (GOLD analysis project Ga0255346, IMG submission 194410) | Wastewater microbial communities from Lulu Island WWTP, Vancouver, Canada - plant22 | ecosystem: Engineered > WWTP > Wastewater > Unclassified | place: Canada: Vancouver, British Columbia... | reverse complement strand
TATTTATAAGATTAGAAAAGAACACAGGGGCATATATATACCCCCTATCAACAAGACTTTCTAAAATTTTCTTATTTTTTATTTCAATATCTTCGGAAGACATAAAATCTTTAAAAATCTCACTTTGGATAAAAAGCGTAATAGACTTAATAAAGGTTTCCTCCATATACTCTTCCGGTTTTTGATGGATTTTACTTAAAGATTCAGGAATTTCTAAACCTTCTGTTAATTCTCTAACAACCTTATAATTTTCTCCTTTTATCAATTTCTTTTTCAAAATACTGTGTGAGAATTCATGAATAGCATTAGATATTAGGTTCTGACTATTGAATTCTACTTCTTGCTGCTTATTCAGAACAGGGCTAGATATTGAATAGTTTCTTTTCTTTCGAAATAAGCCAAAACTATGACTCAAGCTTAGAACATTTGGTACTAATAATAATTTTTCTTTTACATCAATCTCCCAAACTTCAGTGAATTTACTACTTATTCTATTGTCAAAAATTTTCTCAATTTTTTCATTAATCTTAGCACTTTCAGGAGAAATCTCTTTCTTAAGGAATTTGAGAAAATCCAACTCTTTCTCTATTTTGATAGCCAGTGGATATATTTTTTCTGTATAGATGGTAGACAGTCTTTCTCCGTAGCCATCTTTTGGAGAAATTGTTTTACTAAGCAATGACTTCTCAGTATTTACAGCAAAAACACAATAGTAAAAAGGGTGTGTTGGTATTAATTTTTGTTGATATAGTGTTTCTAATTGAACCACTTCATCAGGAAGGTGCTTATACTTACTCATTATTTTCATTCCTAAGGGATGTAATCGATTTTCTTTTTTCCCAGAAATAATATTATACAAAAAAAGAAAAAAGGAAGTATTTGGAGATTCAATTACTTGTATCATCGTAATTATTATAACGTTGATGAAATATTACAACTCTAACTCCTACTCTTACTCCATTCAGTATCATAGAAAATCTTTTCAACTCCTGTCTCATAATCATTACATACTTCACTTTCTTTAAACCATATCTTTAATTCTCTCTCTGCACTCTCTACTGAATCAGATGCATGCAACATAGTCATAGTAGACCTATCAATGGAATCAGCAAGTGCATAAGTATCTAAGGAGTAGTCATCACGAATTGTACCAATATCCCCATCTGCTGGACTAGTACTACCCAAAATCTTTCTAACCTGAGAAATAACTCCAAACCCTTCAAATACAATTGCTACAATTGGACCACAAGTAAGATAATTAATATTCCTCTGTCTAATTCTTTTCCCTTGTTCCAAAGAATTCCACTCAGAAACATCCTCTCCTCTTGCAATAGCACCTTTCTTTGCCTTCTCTCCTGTCTCAATTAGGTAGGCTTCCTTCCCTTCATAATGCTCTCCGACCTGCTCCTTGGTAGCATTTAACATCTTCATTGCAGTAAGCTTCACCCCTTTCCTCTCAAACCTAGATAGTATCTCACCAACTAATTGTCTCTGTAGTACATCTGGCTTTATCAACACCAGTGTCCTCTCTTGTGCTATTTTTGGTTTCTTCATCTAGAAAGAATGATTAAAATATTAGATAATACAAAGAATACCAAATATACAACAAAATGCAAAACAACGAAGAAAAGTTAAAAACAATACTAGAAGAGATTTCTAAAACAACAAAATGGGACTCATCATCCTTACCTACCATTCTTAGAAAGTACCCTAAAGAGAAAAAATTTACATTTGCTAAAGATGAGTTAGTATCTGCATACCATAAATTTAAAAATCAGATAGAGAATAGTGATACTGTAGAAGAAAGAATTAGAAAGAAACCAACAAGAACTAATTCAGGTGTAGCTGTTGTTACTGTTCTAACCAAACCCTTCCCATGCCCTGGTAACTGCATCTATTGCCCCAATGAACCTAACATGCCTAAAAGCTACATTTCATCGGAACCTGGAGCACAAAGAGCCTTAACAAACAAATTTGATCCATATGCACAGGTCTACAACAGATTAATTGCATTAAAAAATATTGGCCACAATATTGAAAAAGTAGAACTAATAGTGTTAGGAGGTACATGGTCCTTCTATCCAGAAGAGTATCAACTATTCTTCATCAATGAATGCTTCAAAGCTATGAATGATATGAAAGAAGAAAACTTTAATCTTATCAAACCAAGAGAAGGCTACTTTCAACAAACTTCTTGGGATGAACTTACAAAAGAGCAAGAGAAAAATGAGAATGCATACTGTAGAAATGTAGGCCTTGTTTTAGAAACTAGACCTGATTACATAACTAAAGAAGAGGTAATTAAAATGAGAAAGTTTGGATGTACAAAAGTACAATTAGGAATACAGAGTATGTCTAATACTATCTTAAGAAAGAATAATATTGGGAGAGATAGTAATGATGTAATACAAGCTTTTAAACTCCTTAGACTTGCTGGCTTTAAAATACATGGACATTGGATGCCTAATCTTTACGGCTCTACACCAAAAAAAGACATCTCTGATTACAAAAAACTCTGGTCTAAAAAACTCTCTCCTGATGAATTAAAAATATATCCAACCTCAATCATTCCAAACACAAAACTTTTCTCATTGTACAAAAAAGAGTTGTATGAACCGTATGATGATTCAGAATTACAGTATGTTCTTAAAACTATCCTACCTACAACACCTAGATACTGTAGATTAACCAGAATTATTAGAGATATCCCCTCTCATGAGATAACTGCAGGAAACAAAAAAACAAACTTAAGACAATTAATAGAAGACCAATTAAAAGAAGAAGGAATTACCCTTCAAGATATACGAAGTAGAGAAATAAAGGGGGAGAAAATTACTAGAGAGGATATTGAAATGGAGAAAATTGAGTATATTACTACTGTGGGAAAAGAAGTTTTCCTTTCTTACAAAACAAAAAAAGATGATAGGCTTTGTGCTTTTTTGAGATTATATCTACCTAGTAAAAAATATCTTAAGAATCTCTTTATTGAAGAACTTAATACAAGCGCTATTATACGAGAAGTTCATGTATATGGAAAAGTTCTTGGACTAGAGGATGAGAGTACTGGAGAATCTCAACATTTAGGATTAGGTAAGGAGTTGATAACAGAGGCAGAGAGGATATCAAAAGAGAAAGGGTTTAAAAAGATATCCGTAATATCTGCTATTGGTACAAGAGAGTATTACAGGAAAAGAGGATATGAGCTCATTGATTTGTATATGACGAAGGACATTTAAATCTCTCCCCTCTATAGGTTAGCGGGATGGGTGTACAGGGTCTCGAACCCTGAACCTAGCGGTTAAGAGCCGCTTGCTCTACCAATTGAGCTATACACCCATAACAACAGTGATAATACCAAAGAGTTAGAGTTCTTTCAATGGCTCCATCAGTTCTTCTACCTCAGTACTATCCTCTAACCTCCTAATTAATATCCTGTTAGTTAAAATATCTCCTCTCTCTTTCTTTACCTCTATACCCATAACTTCCTCTTCATTAACAAGCCTAAGATTAGAATTCAAAACTCCCAAAACATATATTCCCTTCTCTACTGCAAACCTATACCTACCTAACCTATCTGTCACCCTAGTAGCAATTAACTTGCCTGTACTCACATCAGTAAGGGAAACCATTGCTCCTTCCACAATCTCTTCTTCCTCATCTAGTACAACCCCATACCTATCCTTTCTATTAAACAAATTAAGAAACAAAATTATCCCAGCAAATATATATGTCACTATTATTAAATAGTTCCACCAAACATTTGCAACTTGAAGAACATATATACTTAAAAGAAAACCTACTACAAAAAGTAGAAAGTGGAAGAATTTCCATACCCCTTTAGTTCTAGACAGAAACCTCCCAACAGACCTCTCAAATTTATTTAAATCTCTCTCATCAATTGGAATTGCAAAATTAGGAATCACACCCTCCTTAATCTCAAACTCTCTCCCATGATATATATTTTCTAAAGGAAAATCTGTTCTGCCTACTACTACTTTAGAAGGAAAAGTATAGTACCTTGATACAACATCCATTCTGTAAGAACCCTCTTTTAAATTAGGCAGTAGGTAATACCCATTCCTATCAGTCATATCCCACCACAGAATATTATTCTCTAAATCAAACAAACGAACCAAAGCTTGAGATACAGGCTCCTTTGTAAATGAATCATACACATATCCTCCTGTTTTAGTTATCCTCCTAATACCAAAGAGTGTCTGAAGAGATAGTATCAATTGAACTATTAAGTATGGGAAATATCCAAATGCCAAAAGCAGTGTAGCCAAACTAAACGAAATATTAATTAAGGACATAGAAAGAGAAAGATCTTGCAAAGTTTCAGGCTTTATACTTTCTACAATTATGTCAAAAGAATCATCCAAGCTTCTCATAGGTCTTCTTATCTTAAATGGGATTTTTAACAATGCATTACAATTTCTACTAACATTACCTACTAAATCAACTGCTTCTATACAAAAACCATACTCTTTGTACAAATAGATTAGATTAAATCTCTCCAAATCACTTAATTTAATAGATACTGTCAGAAAGTCTCCATCTACAACCATTGTATGCCTACAATTAAGCTTCTGTCCTTTCCTATCCAAGCACCAAAAAACCATTTTACTAACCCCTATATTATCTGTAACTCTGTACTGTATATTTACAACAAAATTAGAATTCCACTCCTCTGTAGTATCCCCATCCATCTCTGTAATATTTATAAGCTCTATTAACGGAGGCTGAGAATCTTGAACAGAAAAGACGATATTAGACCACTTACTCTCACCTCCATATGAGTTCCTAGCCTTTACCCTGTAGAAATACATACGCTCATTTTCTAAGTTATCAAATTGGTATGACCTATCATCAATCCAACCGCTAGAGTACAGAACTGATTCAAAAGAGGGAGTTAAACTTACCTCTACATAGTATTCATATACCCATGTCCCTGACATATTCCACATAACATTACAGCTATCTCCTCTTGTATATTGAGGAAGCTCTAACATAGTAGGAGCAGGAACTGGAGTCACATAGAGAGCTTTACACTCCTTTATATCTATAACCATACTCTCAGTAATATCTCTAGCACATATCATATATGTACCTGGAATAGTTGAAGTTACAAAGCCAACTGTACTGCCATTGGAATCTGTAACGGTAGTGGGTTGTATAATAGATATTCCTGTAGAATCTCCCTCTACATACAACTGAATCATTCTACCTGGCTTAGGACTCCCTCCAGGATTAAGCGTACTAACTATTACTGCTGATGGTTGCAATACTTCTACTGTTGGAGGGTTTAATAGTATTTGTGAATGTAAATCTACATTTATCGAGGCTTGTATATTAACATTAAGCTGATCAGTAACAAAATCTCCAAACTGAGCAAAAGTATTAAAAGGAAAGAGAAATAGAAATACTGAAATCAGAATTATTCTTTTTAAGGCAGTTTTTATTTGCATTATATTTCTTCTACTATTCTCTTAATATAGTTATCTATTATTTCTGTCAAAACTGAAGATCCATATGGATCCTTCCCTAAAGGTTTACTATTGCTATTACTGTAGCAATTTTTACACACTAGTGCAAAGTTTTTACTATCTATATACTGAATATCCTTCTTACTTCCACAATGAATACAGGAGGAAAAATCATTTAAAAATCCCATCTCTTTAAGAAACTTTATTCTCAGCTTATTCATTGATCTACTATCTAAATTTAATGCTAAAGCTCTTTGTAAAGCATCAAAAAGATTTGGATATGGATCATACTCCTGTAAAAATTTGTTTAACAGAAAGAGAATCCTTTTTGCATTATTCATATCTAAATTATCTATATCCAAACTTGCTACAGACTCTGACTCTGTAAGTAAAGGCATACCTTTCCCTTCATAGAAAGATATTTTACTAGTATACAAAGTCTGTATATTTCCCCTATTCTTACTATTTATTTTCCTAATACCTCTAGCAAAAAGAGTAAACTTACCTAACTCTCTCCCAAAAACAGTTACAATCCTATCTGCTTCTGAATAGTTTATAGATTTTATTACCACCACTGTATCCCTACTCATAGGCTCCCTTTCTTGTTAAAACTACATATGGTGTTCTCAGCAATATCTTTAAATCTAGTAGGAAAGAATAATTGGTAGAGTACTCTGAATCCATTTTCAACCTATCCGAAAACGTTATCTCATTACGCCCTGATACTTGCCATATTCCTGTAATACCAGGTTTAACAGAGAAAATCTTTTTTAAATATTTCTTGTCTCCTGGATATTTCTTAAAATGTCTTTCTAACTCATCCTTGTATGGAGGCCTTGGTCCTACCATAGACATATCACCATTTAGAACATTGAATATTTGAGGTAGTTCATCTAAATCAGTTTTTCGAAGAAACTTTCCCACTTTAGTAATTCTAATATCTTCATCTATTCTCAACTTGTTACCATTCTTTTCCCACTTTCTTTTTAATTCGGCATACTCCTCATTTTCTAAAATATCTCTATGTGCATTAGGAATCATAGTCCTAAACTTAGCCATCTGGAACTTTTTCTCATCTTTTCCTAACCTAACAGGATCTTTTACAAATATCTCTCCACCATCTGTTAATTTTATTAGAATACAGATTACTAAAAGCAAAGGGGAAAATATTACAATTAGAAGTATTGAGAAAAAGATATCAAAAATCCTTTTACTTTTGCTGTATAGCGTCTTTGACATAGTTCTGCAGTTTATATACAAATATTTCAGATGCAAAATTATCTGCCTGTTTCCTGCAGTTATCTGGATCAAACTCTTCTGATTTGAAATTCTTTAAAATCTTAGACAGCTCTTTAACACTATATTTATCAAAAAAGATTCCTGTTTTAGGATTCTCTTCAGATACCGTTTCTTGTACTCCTCCCTGTCTAAATGCAATGACTGGAGTACCTGAGGCATTTGCCTCTACAGGGACAATACCAAAATCCTCATCCCTGACTGGAAAGATTAAAGCTTTTGTCCTTGCCAGTAGGTTGAATTTCTCTTCGTCTGTTACATAGCCTAAAAACCTAATTAAACCTTTTGCATTTAATTTCCTAACTAACTCCTTCATATTTTCAAAATCTCCTCCCATTCCTGCTATCTTAAGAGGTACCTTTGCTTTAACACATGCCTTTATCGCTAACTCTACTCCTTTGTATGTTTCAACCCTACCTAAATACAAGAACCAGTTTTCCTTCCTGTTCATTTTCTTTTCTTTACGTATTCTTTTTACTTCTACCGGAGGATATATTACATCTGCATCCACATCGTAATATTTTTTAACTCTTTTTTTAACTACATGAGAGATAGCAGCTATTCTGTCACACTCCTGAGCAGCTTTTCTGTCTGCCTTCCTTAACATCTTCTCAATTACAGTCCCAGAAAAGAAATCGTATACTTTGAAAAGAAACCTATCAAACCCTGCTAGTTGATCTGCACTCTTTAATGTTCTACTCTCTTTCTGCCAAATGAATTTGGGAGGAGACATACATATATTTATATGAGGTATGTTCTTAGGTCTAGCAAACTTAGAGAAAGCTATTGATAGGGATACTACAGCATCATACCCTTTAAACTTAAAATGTTTGTATGCTAACGGTTGAAAAAGAAGATAGAGATGCCTTAGTTTATCTCTACCTGGCAAATGTTGCATAAAGGAGTGATTTATTTTCACATTAGGAAGAAACTCTTTTACAAACTCTTCGTTGTAATATGCAGTAAAAAGTTCACAGTTTGGGAATGCATCCAGTATATATTTTAGATGTATCTCTGCTCCTCCATGTTTAAAAAGAGGTTCACTAACAACTGCTATTTTGAGGTTATCTGTCTTCTCTTTCTTGTTCTTTCTCATATACTTTGTTTAAGTACTGTTCTAAATTATTTATGAACTTCCTCTCTGAAAAAAGTTGTGCATGTTTCTTTATTAATTGCCTATTATATCTTGTTTTATGGAAATTAATAAGGGAAGATGTAAGTTCTTTTTGGGTAGTAAAAAACTCTCCTGTTAGACCCTCTTTTACAGTTTCAAGTAATCCTCCATCTTTGAAACCTAGTACAGGGGTTCCTGATGCCATAGCTTCTACTGGTACTAATCCAAAATCTTCCAATGCACAGAAGAGTAAAACATCCGAGAGAGCATACATGGTTTTAACATCCATATCATCCTTTACAAAGCCGAGGAATCTAATACTCTCATCTTTCCCTGCTATTTTTTCTAAATACCTCCTATCTGGACCCTCTCCCACTATAATTAATTGTTTCTTTGCTTTTTTACATGCATTTATTGCCCAATCTACTCTTTTGTGGTCATAGAGCCTTGAGACTACTAGTACAAAGTTTTTAGGAAGATTATATTTTTTAATTACTTTTCTTTTTTCTTTTTCTGATGAATCTAAGAAGTATTTTTCTTCTACTCCAGGATAGAGTACTGTTGCTTTTTTCTTGTATGTTTTCCAAATTTTCCTAGCTATATACTTTGAATTTGCTGTCCAGTAATCGACCCTTCTAGATATTGTCCAATCCCATACCCTCATATATGTGTTTAAGACAACAGAGATGGGTCTGTACAAAGCTCTTAATCTGGAAGCTCTTACATTTAACTCCTTGTCCCAAAGACTTCTTGGAGGGGTCATGACCATAGCTATATGTGGTTGGTCTAGACCTGTAATGACTCCTTTAGCTGGTCCAGCAGAGATACTAATTACAAGATCATAGCCTCTTAGATCAAAATTTTCATAGGCAAATGGAGTTAGTACTTTAAGGTGTCTGTAAAAATGTTTAGGAAGAACATTTGATATTTTTTGTACAAAGCTTGTATGAATAGTCCTACCTTCTAGTTCTGGATATTTCTCCCTATTAAACACTACAGTAAATATTTCTGCATGAGGAAGTAATTTCAATATGGAGTACATCTCTCTATCAGCTCCTCCAAAAGAGCTCATTTGATCAGCTACAATAGCTACTTTAGGAAATCTCTCTTGTAAATAGTTCATTAATGATTATAACGTAGGAATCTCCCCATCATCAAATCCAAAATCTTCAGCACTAATATTTTCATCCTCTTCTTCATCCAACTGCTCTAAGGCTTTAGTTAAATCATCATCTACACTAACAGAAACTTTTTTCTCTGAAGTCTCGTCTTCTCCGGGGAAAATAACATCTAACGCTCCTTCCTCTTTATCATCGTAAGGATCTATACCATCATCATCTACTTCATTCTCAGCTCCCATTAGGATGATATTAGGCTGTTCCTCTTCAATGTCTATTTCTTCTTCTGATACTTTACCTCCATTCTCTATTCTTTTCTCCATTCTCTTAAGAAATCTTTCTGCATCATCCCCAAACTTCTCAACTACATCTATTACTCTCATTGGCTCTCCACATTCGGGGCAGTAATGAATATGGTCTATTTCCTCTCCACAATGAGCACAGGAGAGAAAAATAACATGTACACTTTTTCTCGTAGTTACTAATTGATCTTTTTTGTTTTTGCTCTTTTTTGGCATAGTAAGAAGTGTATTATCCGTTTCTTTAGAATAGTATAGGGACTATAGTGTGTCAATAATCCCATAGAAAAAGAATTTATTCGTATTTAGGATAACAACATTTTTTGTATTTTTTACCACTACCACAAGGACAAGGGTCGTTACGTCCAACTTTCTTGTTCTTTTTAATAGTTTTTTGCTTAACTGTTTGACCAGGTCTACTATCTCTGTCCTTCTGAATTTTAAGAGCTTTTTGTTCCTCTTGCTTGACTACCCTTACTTTGAAAAACCTTGTAACAACAAAATCATCTACCTTTGCAAGCATCTCATCAAACATTTTAAACCCTTCATTTTTGTACTCTACTAGAGGGTCTCTCTGTGCCAAGTTTCTCAGTGATATACCCTCTCGAAGATCTGTCATAGTATCTAAATGTTCCATCCAAAACCTATCAAAAGATTGCAGAATCAAGTACTTAGAGAGCTGCTGCATAGCTTCCAAACCTATGGAATATATATGAATGACAAAGGAGGTAAGTATTAATTTTTTAAGAAATTGTACCCTCTTAACTTCGTCATCTAACTTGTAAAGGTGCCTAAACATCTCTACAGTAGACTTAAAACCTAACTCTTTACTAGAGAGATCTACTAACTCCTGTGTTAGAAGAGCGACAATTTGTAGATACAGTTTCCTTTCTTCTACATTATCTATCTTCATATCATCCTGAAGCTGTGCAGCTACAAGATAGTCAATATGCTCTAAAACCTTTTTTAATATCCACTTATCCAAAGGAGAGAAAGGATAGGAAAGAGATTCAAATTCCTCTATCTTCCATGTATCCTCTCTAGCTAAAGAGAAAGCATCCAAATCATCCTGTACTCTCTCTACATCTATTTTTTCTAATAGTTTTAACTCCTTCTTTAAATCTAATTTCGATTTTGGAATCCTCTTTATTCTCTCTGCTTCCAGTATTTTTCTCCTTAATGTATATATTATTTCCCTCTGTTGGTTTAACACATCGTCATAATCTACTAATCTTTTCCTAATATCATAGTTGTGTGCTTCTACCTTCTTTTGAGCATTCTCAATTGTTTTACCAAGAATTCCCGAAGTTATTGGGATATCATCATCTAGTCCCACTTGAGACATTATCATTTGCATTCTTTCTCCACCAAATAGTCTCATCAATTCGTCTTCAAAAGACACGTAGAATCTAGACTCTCCTGCATTGCCCTGTCTACCGGATCTACCCCTTAACTGATTATCTACTCTCCTTGACTCATGTCTTTCAGAACCTATTACATACAACCCTCCCAATTCCTCTACACCATCTTCCAAGGCAATATCCGTTCCTCTACCTGCCATATTTGTAGCTATTGTAACTGAGTGTTTCTTTCCTGCTTCTAAAACAATTTTTGCTTCCATCTCATGATATTTTGCATTCAAGACATTGTGCTTAACACCCTCTTTTGAGAGCAGAGAAGAAAGATATTCTGATTTTTCAACAGATGTCGTACCCACTAACATAGGTTGTCCACTCTTGTGATGCTCCTTAATATCTTCTACTATGGCTCTGTATTTGCCCTCTTCTGTTCTGTAAACAACATCGTTATGATCCTTTCTAACAACAGGTTTGTTTGTAGGAACTACTATTGTATCTAAGTCATATATTGCAGAGAACTCCTCTGCTTCTGTTAAGGCTGTCCCTGTCATTCCTGAAAGATACTGATACAATCTAAAGAAGTTTTGTAATGTAATAGTGGCCATAGTTTTAGATTCCTTCTTAACCTCAACTCCTTCTTTTGCCTCAATTGCTTGATGTAAACCTTCACTGTATCTCCTTCCCTCCATAGCCCTACCTGTAAACTCATCAACTATCAATACTTCTCCGTTTCTAATTAGATATTCATCATCTCTTTTGTAAAGCTCTTTTGCTTTTAATGCATTATCCAAATGGTATGCTAATTGTGCGTTCTCATATATATTCTCTACTCCTAGAGCTTTTTCCACAGAGTCTACACCCAACTCTGTTAAGGAAACTGCATTAGCTTTCTCATCTACAATGTAGTGAGTCTCAGGTTGGAGAGTATTCACCAAAGAAGCAAACCTTTTGTACAAATCATTAGCTGTATCTGCAGCAGTAGATATGATTAAAGGAGTCCTAGCTTCATCTATTAATATTGAGTCTGCCTCATCAACAATTACAAAATATTTAGGACTTTGTACCCTCTCCTCTAAACTCCTTGCCATATTATCTCTTAAATAGTCAAAACCAAACTCATTGTTAGTCCCATATACCACATCGCAATCATACGCCTCCTTTTTTGAGCACTCTACTAAATTAACTCCACTCATATGATCATATTTAAGTCTTCCTTCTTCTTTTGCTTTTGCATCTCTCTCCTTTATTAATTTCTTCGCTTCATCCCCTTTTAGCTTGATAGCTTCCTGATCATCTATAAATTTGTACTGCTTTCCTGAGTTAATAGCACCTACACTCATCCCAAGAGAGGCAAAAATATGCCCATTCCATTCAGCATCTCTTCTTGCAAGGTAGTCATTTACTGTAACAAGATGAGCCCCTCTCCCTGTTAGACCGTAGAGATACAAAGGCAGATTAGCTGCCAAAGTTTTACCTTCCCCAGTAAACAGCTCTGAAACTTTGTTATCAAACAGAACATACCCAGCCATTAACTGAACATCAAAATGTCTATGCTTTGCAACCCTGTTAGAAGCCTCTCGTACTACTGCAAATGCCTCTGGTAAAATCTCATACAGTTTTTGCTTCTCTTCATCTAGTTTCTTCTTTAATTCCACATCATTTAAAGTAGAGAATTCATCCCTACAGTCCTCTTTCGCCATATCTAACTCTTTCCTAAACTGACTTGTTTTTCCCTTTAACTGTTCATCAGTCAACTTTGAGATTTTTTCCTCTAAGGAATTAATACTATCAATGATAGGGTGTATCTTTTTAAGTTGTTTTTCGTTTGAATCAAAAAGATTTTTAAATATATTAAACATAGTAGCTTGTACAAAGTAATCTTTTGATTATATACCATATTTTACCATTTAAGAATTATTTCATTTTTGCTATGTATAGTGATATGTATGAGGAAATATTTCTTAAGAATCATCCTTCTTTTTCTTTTACCCTTTCTCTTTAAAGAAAAGGTGTTTGCAGATGTCATACTACTATGGCCTCCAAATGGATTTAATTCTCCAGTGGATAAAATTACTGCCGAATGGGAAAATACTGACAGTAGCCAACCGTATCTGTACAAATTTCAGTTTTCAGACTCCCCTTACTTCCGTGTAACAGTAAGTACTTCCCCAAAAGAAGAGATTTTTTCTCATACTCGCACCTTTATTAAGTTCCAACTAATATATTGGAGAATTGCATACCATCCTCTTTCTACATGGCAAAATATCTTTCAGTACTACTCTGATATAGGGGTTTTCGCTGTAAACAAAAAAGTTTCAGAAGAGGAGATAGAAGAAGTTTTAGAAATTAATAGGAGGAACAAAATAGGGCAAGAGCAGGAGGAAGAAGAGGAAGAGATAAGTAGCGTAGAGGATGTACTAATTGATATCGAGGAGGAAAAGGAAGAAAAGGAGGAAAGGGAAGAGGTTGTTCAACCCATATTAGAGGAAGGAGAAATAATTGTACAGAGAGCTTCATACGAAGGTAGTATGGTTGAGACAGTAACGCTATACAAACCAGCTGTAGAGAATATTTTAAGTCCCGAAGGATTCTTGTGGAATGTTAAGTCCAGCACAGGTGATGTATTGGGTGTAAAAACAAGTAATGCAGAAGATGTTGTTTGTAAGTTTGATTTTTTAAAAAACAGGTACGAAACCATATATTGCAACATACCAAAATTGAAAATCCTTAAAGAACAACATTATCACTTTGGAGATGAATACTCCCTACAGGTAGAAGCTAACCAAAAAACTTCATTTAACATTCAAGTCGATGAGTATGTTTGTGACTTTCATTTACTTAAACCTAAAACCTGGTTTAAGTGTGAAAAGAGATTAGTAAAAAGTAATATCCTTTCTGTGTTTCCAAATATTTCTTTGCGTATACTGTATGATGATTCTAAACTGTTACCCATTCTCTCTTTTAGCTCACAAGGAGATCATTTCCTCCTCTCTGCTGGCAATTACAAAGATCCAAAGAGAAGAGTAGTACTAATTCATACCTACAGAATTGTGGGTAGTGAGTTTGGTGTATTACATGAAGAGAAAAATTCATATCTTCTTTCTCCCCAGATCCTAAACAACATTACTAATACCGAAAAACCTTTTTCTTTTCCTTTTGAAAGATTAATTGGAGTTACTCAATGGTACGGTAATACTGCTTTTCAAACACCACATACCGGTATCGATTTTGGTGCAAGGGAAGAGAATGTCCTGGCAGTAGAGAAAGGAGAAATCGTATCAAAGGGATGGGATAGCTATTTTGGAGAATGTAACTCAGGTGGAAATTACTTAAGAGTAAAACAGGAAAATGGTATGAACACAGTATATTTTCATCTAGCAGAAAGCTATGTTAATACAGGAGATATGGTTAAAAAAGGAGACATAATTGCTAAAAGTGGAAATAGTGGAGCTTGGAACTGTCAGCCTTTAGGTTATCATCTTCATTTCGAAACCAGACTTAATCAAAACATGAATTCTCACGACAACCCTGTTAAATATATTAATGCTGATTGGGATAGTATACCTACACTGAATTACAAACAAATACCTGGAAGGTTAACTGGAGAGAATCCTCACCCAGGAAGATAATTTAAAATTTAAATATTAAGACAATGGGAAAAATATTGTCCATCATCAAAACGATTCTTGTTTTTCTCCTTTCTTTTTTTGTACCTTTAGATTTAGATAACTTTCATATCATTGCAAACATCACTAATCCTCAACAAGTTCTTTCAAAGAAAAAGAATGAAATAGTTTTAGTAAAAGATAGGGGTATATTTCTTTACCGTATTAAAGAGAAAAAGAGTGAAAAGATAGCAGAAAGAAACCCTAATGATTTTGTAGGTATATCCAAAGATGGAGATATTCTTCTATGCACTATTGAGCATTTCCTAATTAATTCATATGATGACTTTTCTACAAAATTTACTATTAAGAATTTAAAGGATGAGACAGAGAAAGAGTTAAAATTCTTTGAAACTATCAGACCCATATATTTAGATGAAGAGAAAATTATTGCTGTTACAGCAGAAGATTTTTTAGAACAGCATCAGTATCTCATTCGCTTAAGTGATGGATATATGCAGGAGAGCTATATGGAAAAGAGAAAATTTCCTGTAAAAATACCAGAGGACTTTAATCTTAAAAACCTTTACTACTTGAAAGATGGAGTATATATCCTTGAAGATATATTTGGGAACCTCTACTTAAATAATTCTTGATATTATTACAATTACAATAGTTACAGTTATTACACTCTTAAGAAACACACTAACAAAGATTCCAACTAGAGAGCCAAAACCTGATTTTAAGCTTTCTTTTAGATCTTTGCGAGCAAAAAGTAATTCAAAAAGAGTAGCACCTATTAAAGGTCCCAAGAGGAAACCTAATATATTACCTATCACTACTCCTACTAGCCCTCCTAAAACAGCTCCGAACATACCCCATTTACTACTTCCCATTTTTTTTGCTCCTACAGCTATTACAATATTATCTATGAACGCTATCAGAATGGAAATGAGAAACAGTATTATCAGAAACAACACCGTTATATTTTCGAAACCATCATATATGGCAAGTATTAATGCTGCTACATCTATTAACCATATACCTGGAAAATCCAAGAATGTAAGTATTAGCCCCAATATTACTAAAACACCAAATGTTATATATATTAAAGCAGATAGCATTATGTTAGTTTTTTTAATTTAGAACTGTATATTAAGTACAGAATAGTATTTGAAATCAATTGTACTGCAAAAGTAACCCATACAACAGCTATATATCCATGAGATTTAATTATGAAAAGATTTAATAGTACATTAACTATTCCTGTAATAATATTTTGAATTGCCATTAGCTTGCCATGTCCCGTGGAAGTTATCATCCCTGTATTTATAACGACTACTGGAACAGCTGTAGAAAAAGTAAGAGCTACAGGAAGCAGTAAGGATTGTAGAATATCTCCAGAATATATGGGGAAGAACAAATTAACTGCTACAAAAGTAATCAGAATGGAGAGAGGCAGAAATATAATTGCTGCTAAAAGAGTAAGGACGAGATTTTTCCTAAACTGTTTCTGTATATTTTCAAACCTCTTTTTAGAAAAATCCTCTACTACGTTAGGTGCAAGAATTTGACCTAGCACAATAAAGGGTAAGAGAAGTTCCGTATTTATTTTGTTTAACAATTCATAGACAGCAACCTCTTCTAGTAAATTTTGACTTCCCAGTATTAATACATTCATCTTAGAGAAAAGATAATGACCCAGAGCTGCAATACCAAAATACATGGCATACGTCGTCACATCTTTTACAATCTTCCTGTCTAATACAAATTGATATCCTCTGTACGCTATTAACAAAATTATTAAATATGAACTAAAGTACAGCAAGGGAGCTACTACTGTTCCATTCAATCCAAAATTTGTAACTAAAAGATATGCTCCTCCTATACCTACTACACTGTTTAAGATAGTAAAGAGAGCAAGCTTTTTAAATTCCTTAAGACCCCTGTATATCCCGTCCATTAGAGAGGTCATAGGGTAGATAAAAATCATAGGAAGTGTAAGAAGTAAGTAGTCTGGATACTGGACAGAGAGTATATCCTTTAAAAGGATAAAGATTACTAATACCACTACTGTAGCTACTAGAATCACTAATGATACATTAAAAAATATTCTTTTTACTTTCTCCTTATCTTCTGAATTATACAAAGCAACATATCTAGAG
>Ga0255346_1004077_pt1 | contig 16446 bp, 13 predicted proteins | sample wastewater_treat_FD_194410 | JGI IMG/M metagenome (GOLD analysis project Ga0255346, IMG submission 194410) | Wastewater microbial communities from Lulu Island WWTP, Vancouver, Canada - plant22 | ecosystem: Engineered > WWTP > Wastewater > Unclassified | place: Canada: Vancouver, British Columbia... | reverse complement strand
GATTTGCATTATACCCACCTACATTTATCATTTCATTATCTCTGCTAATAAAAACAAATTCCCCTGTATTTTCATCTATAATCTCAACTAAATCACCTGTATCATACCAGTAATTTAAATTATCTTCTAGTCCGACTAAAGAGCTATTGATATAAAGTTTATTATGCTCTATTTTGCATATTTGAGGATTTGTTATTCTAAAATGATCATTAGATGATTCCAATACAGAACCAGCTTCAGTAGAAGCATAAATATTTCTTAATTTTGCATTAGGAAAAGCTATGAGTAAACTCTTAGAGAGATTAACATCAAATCTTTCGCCTCCTGATGTTATCCGTCTAATACTAGGATAATATTTGTCTATTGGCATTAGCATTCTATAAAAAGTAGGTGTTGCAGAAATATTGGTTATTTGATATTCTTCAATTCTGTTATAAATTTCATTTTTACTCAAATTGAATAAATCTATAATAGTATTTCGATTTAAAAGAGCTTGGAAGAATACTTGGATTCCCGCTATATGAGTAGGATTATAAGCAAAACCCCAGATATCGGATTGATGCTTCTCAGATTTTCGGACAAATCTGGTAAGATTATTTATAGAATGTGTAACTCTTTTGGGTAAACCTGTCGTTCCAGATGTGAATAGAGTAAGTTTCCAATCCTCATTGTTATCAACTTTATTTAATATATCTTGAAAATTTGTAATTGGCTGATTATCGATATATTCATAACTATTTAGTTCATTGTTATCTATACCCAAGGAATTTAATTCTTTATCAGTAAAATCATAATCCAAAAGAATCATATTTTTCCCGTAAATAATGCTGGTTAAGATATGTAAAAATATAGAATAAGTATCTGGATTATAACAACATCTAAGTAACTTGGATGAATTATTAATGTCCTCTATCAATTTATGATAAGTATACCTTATGCCCTCTTTAGAAACAAGAAATATATCTTCTTTCACTTAGATATCTTTTCCAATATTTCGCCAACAGTATTAACAAAGCTATCAGCAAAAACATCTATTCCCGTTTCTTTTTCAATTTTTACAGTTAATTCTGCAAGGTCAAGAGAATCAAAGCCAATATCGGCTCGTAAATCCATATTTTCCGCTATGCTTTCTAAGGGAAGCATTCCATTGTTTTCTCGCACATTATTAATAATGCTAAGTAGTATCTTCATCATAATCATTTTCCTTCTGTTATTATATTTTTTAATCTCTATGATTTTTAAAGCAATATTATGCATTATAATATTGTAATCCTGTAGCATATAATAAAACACAAAAAAATCCCTTATTATATATTACTTTACAACAAGCTTGATAACAAGAATAGTTGAACATATTGTTCGTTAATGCGATTTCTATGCGTCTAATAATGACATTGCCTTAAGGCACTTCCTTTCCTTATCCTCTGTATTTCTATGACTTGCATTTCTTAATTGAATCCATTGTTCAGCAAATCTAATTTTATTATCTATGTAAAAATTATTGCCTTTAGATAATCCAATTCTTGGTACCATATAATTATTAATTTCCCCTTTAAGCTTACAAGAATCAGTAGAAAAAGCAAGTTTGATAGATGTTTCCTTAAGGATTTTTAACTCTCTATCCCCAAAATCAAGACCTGGTTGTCCATTAGGATAAGCAAAATAACCTATATCTTTCCCGATTAACTTTTCCAATCTTTCAATAGAATTTTTTATTTCCCATTCTAACACATTACCAGATTCATTGGCTAAGATAGGGTGGTTATTTGTATGAGAGCCAATTTCAACTAGACCGGAATTATTTAGTTCTATCAATTGTTCTTTTGTTATATTCATATATGGTTCTTCTTCAATCCTATTCTCACTTTCATAATTCTCAATAAGTTCCAGGATAATCTTAACAGGAATTGATTTTAGTATTGAATAAACCGAAAAATCTGTTATAGGGTTACTAAATCTATATGATACTTTCTTGCAAACATATTGATGAAAATCATTATTATTTAATTTTCTTACACTTTGAAACCAATAATTTGTTTCTTCTTCTATAACTTTAGGAGATACAAATAAAGTTGCAGGAATTTGTAATTCATATAATACTGGATAAGCATTTTCAAAGAAACTCCTGTGTCCATCATCAAAAGTAATATGACACAAACCAGTAGAATGGATATTTTCATAAAGTTGATCAGCATTTACGAATTTATATTTCTTTCCCAAATGCACTAATACTTCATTAAACCATACGCTACTATGTATTTCGTGAAACATAACAACAATACTATAATTCATAATTCATACCAATCCTTATTACCATAGAAAAAATCAGCATCGGAATCAGCAAATGTTACAAATATTGATTTCCTCTGTTTTATTTGTTGTTTTGAAAGATTTATTTTTACATTAGTAACTATTTGGCCATTAGAGCCAAATTTAATATAATGATTATGTTTTAATGCTCTGTCAACATCAGAAAAAGAACTCAAAGTTATGATCCCATAATTATGTGATTTTTTTAAAATCTTACTAACTGCCTTCAGCAATGGTTGTAAAGTATTTCCTCTATACTTATAATCTACGAGTAACAAAAACGGAAATCCTTTCCAGATAACATTTCTAATAATAAAATACGCCTTAGTTCCTGATTCATCACCATAAGTGTATGTAGTAAAAACTTTAGGATAAGAACCAAATCTCCAAGACAAAAATTCTTTATCTCTTGAAAACTCTATATAATTATTATTTTCAAATTCCCAGTTTATATCAGAAGGATTACTTTTCTTTTGAAAACAAACACCTCCAATATTAATTATATTCGGATAATAATCACTTATGGTACGAGATCGTAAAGGATGTTTTATTACTATAGATATTGCAAATTTCAAAAGATTAGATAACGACCTAAATCGTATGTACTTATAATAATCACTTATATGCTTTTCTCCAAGAAGTAAATGTAGTTTGAACGATATCGGTGATAAACCCATACCAAAATGATCATCTTTAAGTGCTTTTTTAGCAAGAAACACACCTGCAGCGCTTCCTCTTGATGCCTCTTCTACAATATAATCCATTCCCCAAAAGGCATCAAAGAGTTCTCCATCTATATAGTATTTACAAGGAATTCTTTGAAACTGTCCAATAAATCTTTCATTTTTATCTTTTGCTACTATTATAGGATAGAAAGTATCATCAGTTCTGCTTATATATGGATGATGTAATTTGTAAAGAATACTCTCTTCCAATCCTCTACGCAAAGGATACATTTTCTTATTAAATTCAACAAATTCATCTATTTCATTATTCTTTAGATAAAACATAAAATCTCTACATTATAAAGTAATTGAAAAATAGTTTAATGGACTATTCTCTTAAATTCTAATTTTACCTCATTGCCAAAGTTTAAGATATAGCCAACTTTTAGCCCTGTAGCACTTAGATAATTTATTATTTGTGCTGAATGCATTGAATGAATTATATTACAAGCTTTAAGCTCCAGTATAATTTTACCTTCTACAATAATATCAGCAACATAATCTCCAACAATCTGCTCTCTATAAAAAACTTGTATAGGAACTTGAGAAACATAACTAATACCTTGATATTTAAATTCTACACATAAAGCTCGTTCATATACTTTTTCCAAATATCCGGCACCAAGCTCTTTGTGAACAGCAATTGCACAACCAATAATTCTATCGCACAGCTCTTTCTCATATATCATATTTTTTTTACCTTCTCTTCCCTTACTTTAACATTATAAAAATTATTCGGTGCCTTCGTTGTTCTCGGTGGCTTGAATTCTTGTATTATTAATCATTTTTCGGTGCCTTCAGTGTTCTAGGTGGCTTAAATTCTTGTATTGTTAATCATTTTTCGGTGCTTTCGGTGCTCTCAGTGGCTATATCTCTTTTCTCAAACCATTTATCCAATACTTTTACTACTCTTTCAGCTGTTTTCCCATCCCAATATTCCGGTATTTTCCCTATCTTTACTTTTCCTTCAATAATTTCAAGAGAGTTATTCACAATACTTTCCACATTCAAATCTACCAGCTGATTCGTTCCTTCAGTAATTGTGATCGGTCGTTCAGTATTTTCTCTTAAAGTTAAACAGGGCACGCTAAAATAAGTTGATTCTTCTTGAACTCCACCGGAGTCCGTTAAAATCAATTTTGCATTCTTTTCCAATTTAATAAAATCAAAATATCCCAAGGGCTCGGTAATGATAAGATTCTTACTGGTATTCACATAATTTGATAAACCAAAATTTTGAATGTTCTTCTTAGTCCTGGGATGCATTGGAAAGATTATCTTTATATGCTTTCCAATTTCCACTAAAGAAGTCAGCAGCATCTTTAATCCATTATATTCATCAACATTGGAAGGTCTATGTAAAGTAACTAAGACATAACTTTCATCCTGGTTTAAAGTTAATTTATAAAGAATACCAGATAATTCTGCTTTCTTTTGGTGCCCAATTAAAGAGTCAATCATTATATTCCCGACAAAATGAATCTTCTCTGGATTTATCCCCTCTTTTATAAGATTATCATTTGCATCAACAGAAGGTGTTAGCAAAATATCAGATATTCTATCTGTTAAGACCCTATTAATTTCTTCTGGCATTCTTTCATCATAACTTCTTAACCCTGCCTCCAAATGAGCAACCGGAATCTGTAATTTCTTTGCTACCAGAGCACAGGCAATAGTAGAATTTACATCTCCCGCAACTATAACTAAATCTGGTTTATCTGCTGCTAATATCAAGTCCTCATATCTTTCTATTATTCTAGCTGTTTGTTTTCCTTGTGTTCCCGATCCCACATTTAAGTAAGCAGATGGCTTAGGCATAGCCAAATCATAAAAAAATAATTGGGACATTTTTTCATCATAGTGCTGACCTGTATGGATTATCAATGGCTTGTATCTATCTTGATATAAAGATAATTCTTTATATAAGGGGGCCATCTTCATAAAATTAGGTCGTGCACCAACAATTAAGTGTATATTATTTATTTTTTTCAAGATTGAATGACTTCAACAAGTTTGGATATAACTTCTTCTTGAACAGCTTTACAATGAGATAAATCTACATTTTGTCGCTCTGTTTTTTTTAAGGAGCTTATTATTTCATTTATATCTCGTGACCATATCATTTTCCTTTCTCTAATTAAAGCTTTATCTACAGCTAAAAGTGATTTTCCCGCAAAGAAAGAAAAAGCAGGAACTCCCAAACAGGCAGCTTCTCTGGCAAAAGTTCCAGCTCCAGTTAAAACTGCATCTGCAAAATAACAAGCATCCAAACCATTTACTGGCTCGTCAGGAATGAAAATATGATCAATTCCTTTTGCATATTCTTTGTCAATCTTGTATCTTGGTAAATATAGAATATTATAACCGGATTTAGATAGTTCCCTTAGCAACCTTGGTGTAATTGGTTTGACTGTATCATTTTTTATATAATTTGCCTGCAAATTTTCTGGTCTTACAACCACATAATTATTAAATGGTATTTGATCCTTAAAATTCTCATCTGGAATATAATCAGCCAAATAAATATCTTCTTTATAACCATGATATTGATACAATTTATCCCTATTTATACCTTGCCTGATAAGAATATCTTTATCAATTGCATCAGGAAAAAAAGCAAAAGATACAAAAATACCGTAAGTCCATTGTTTTGCTAAATCGTTATCTCCAAATGTTATACTTTTTTTCCTCCTTAAATATGAATTCCATACGGCATCTTCACTTCCACAGGATATGCTAATATCGTAATCCTTTATTATTCTATAAACTTTATTAAATCGAGATATAAGACCTATAATCTTTTTTGATTTACTTTTACCTCTATGCATACCTATTACTTCAATTTTATCAGTGGTTTTTTGTTCTAATAATTTAGTAGTTTCACAGAATTCTCGAGTTGTAATAAGACATTGATAAGGAATATAAAAGGATAGTGTATTCTTTAAAGCAAAGATAAAATGAACTTGAGGTGTGTTTGTTATATCAAACCATATTTTTACCATTATCGATTCTCTAAAAAATAAAAAATAGAGAGCCCGTACTTTATAAACGGAATAGGATCATTTATATCCCAGCAGGCCTCTTGGAAGTGACTATAAGTTTGTAAGATATCACTAGGGTTTTCTTGTTTCTTAAAGATATTTAGCATAGAGTAAACGAAATCTGTATAGATATTAAGCCATATTTTATCTTTTAAATAATCTGTTACCTTAGGGATCTTTCGATCATACATATACTCATATATAATTTTGGGATAATTAACGCCACATTTAGCTGCGAGTCCTACCCAAAGCCAAGTTCTGGCATTAATTTCAATTAGTTTAGGGATATTATCCCTACTATCTCTGAGCCATTCAATTTCACAAACACCCGAATAATTCAATTCTTTAATGAGTTGTTTACTTAATTTCAACATCTCTTCATCATAAATACTTTTTGCGCAAGTTGCGGTGCCAAAAGTAACAGGGTGTTCACGAAGTTTAACTCCCATCCAGTATGTATACACAGTCCCTTTTTCCGCAAATACAGTCACAGAAACAGTTTTATGAACATTAGGGATTATTTCCTGAATTATATATTCCTCAGGTTTGGCTTCTTTAAGTTCCTTTCCCCAAATATTGATTAATTTTTCTGGAGTTGTTATAATAAATGCCTTGTGCTTAAACCGCTTATAGAAATTAAGTCCTTGATTTCCTTTTATCAGAATAGGATATCTTAATTCCACTATCCGAGGGTTTTCAAATTCTGGCATAATTGTTGCAGGAATAGGAATTCCTACCTTATCAGCAATTTGAAGAAGCTTCCGTTTATTATAAATATTTTCTATGATTTCAATATCTTCCGTAATAATTTTGTAATATTGGGAAAGTGTGTCTTTATGCAATGATAGATTATATACTGCATGATCATTGGAAGGAAGCAAAAGCCAATTAGTTAAGTTAAATGCTTTGTTTAAGCGGATCAAGAAATCAATAAAATCTTCGCTGAGATAATCAGGACATTTATAAAATGCCTTACAATATTTTGAATACTTAGCTACACAATCGTCTTTATCTATTACAATTACAGGGATACCAGCTTGACCTAAAAGTCGGGTATTTGCTAAACCCTGAACATGCCCTTCAATGACTACAACGCCAGGTTTATTTTTAAGGGAGTTTATACTTTGTAAGGTTGTATTTTTCATTTTTCAAATTAACTTATTTGCAATCAGTTACAATCAGTTGCGTTCGTTTATATAATATTCTAAAGTTGTTAAAGCTAATAGCATCCATGCCTGACTCCACCTCATATAGGGTATTTTGTTAGTAATAAAAGGATATTTTCTGTAATAAAAATAACCCTCTTCACCCTGCATATTGGTTATTGTCCATTTTGCAATCACATTAGCAAAGTCCAAACCATCAGGTATGTACTTATTTAATTGGCTGAAAGTAATAATACCTTGTGCCTGGTTATGAATTTCTGCAGGATATTGTTTTGGATATCGCCACTTTGATATCCCTTCAGAAGAAAATTGAATATTGTGGTAGAATTTTATCCCTTTTGCAATTGCTTGTAAGATTGAATTATCGTTAGTTGCCAAGAAGTAATCAAATAAAGCATTTAATATAAAACCTTGATGAAAATCAACTTGAACTCGTTCATTTCCTGTAATTGGATTAATACTATAATTCCAATGACCATCTGAATGCTGTTTGGTAACCACATAATTAACAGCTCTATTGGAAGTTTCTATTAATAATTCATCTTTCTTTATTTCATAAGCTCTCAGCAAAATCTGCATAGCCAAAAGGGAAGCATTATAACATATCCCCCGTGAACGATGAGTGTATGCAATAGATATCCCTTCCTTCAGATTTGTATGTGGAACTCTGTTCATTACATATTCCGCAGAACTTTGAATAATTTTATCTATATCTACCTTATTAGCAATTTTACTATAAGTTGCTAATCCGTCTATAACAAATGAGGTTACAACAACTGAAGGACAATAAGCTGGTAGATAATCAGCTGTATTAGCCCAGGGAAAATTATAACCCCAGCAGTATTCTGGAAAATCAGGAGATTTTAAGGTTAATAATCTTGTATATAGTTCTTCACAAATATTTAAAAGAGATTGATCTTTTGTAATCATATACTGCAATGAATATGCTTTAAGCATTAAACCTAATCCTTTGGGATTATCTTGAGGTTTTATTGCAAAAATTTTCCGCAGGTTAATTGGATTTTTTTTTAACGCCTGAGTAAGTATTGCTCCTACTATAGGTTGATGAATGTTTTTAAAAATTGGGCTGGTTAAGGCATCATAAGGATCATATCCCTTAAAATCTCTGTTGATTATATAATTACTAAGTTTATTTAATGCGTCTTTTATCATAGAGAAATAGCTCTTTTCTGTTTAATGGACTCTAATACTAAGAGAGTTGCTTTAGAAGAAAGATATATTTCATCAAATGAAATAGGAGGTTCACCACCTTCTTTCAAGAATTTCAGATATTCTTTCAACTCTTCACTATGTCCTTTATCTTGCTTGGATTTTGTCGTTTTTTTACGATTAGTATATTCAGTTAAAGTAATAAAATCATCTATGATAAATATAGCCCCATCGCAAAAAACTTCTATTCTTTCTTTTGGGCATAACTTATTACCATTAGAAAAATAAGATATATTGGCAATAGAACCATTAGCAAATAAAAGTGAAATACTAACAGTATCCTGAGTAATATTTGGCTTGGAATAAGCAACAATATCTGTGATAGGACTACTGGCAATATACATAGCTAAATCTATAAAATGGCATACCTCTCCAATTATTCTTCCACCACCTACCATAGGATCATGAACCCAATGATCGGGTGGAAGTATTCCAGCATTAACTCTTATATTTATTGCTTTTATCTGATCTTTATTTAAGTATGTCATTATCTTCTTTGTGAAAGGTGAAAAACGTCTATTAAAGCCAAGCATAAGAGAAATGCCATTTGATTTTTCATAGGCATCCTTTACCTCTTCCAGTTCTGTCATATTCATAGCCAAGGGTTTTTCAACATAAACATTTTTCCCTGCTTTAAGTGCTTCTATAATAAATTTTGCATGCGTATTATGTCTTGTTACAATAAAAACACTATTTATTGTATCATCTTTGATGATATCGCCTGCATCAGAGCTATAATATGAAAAACCGTATTTACCGGCAACATACTTAGCTTCAGTACCTATTATAGATGCAACCCCTATTAAAGAGCATTTACCCTGTAATCTTGGCAGTAAAGCATTTTGAGCAAAAGATCCGGCACCTATAAATCCAGCTTTTACTGTAGATATGGGAATAATGTTTTCCCTAATAGTAATTTTCTTTGCTTTTTCCACAACATTTGAATAACTTAAAAGAATACCACAGAAAAATTCCTGTCTCTCTAATATCATTTTATAAGCTTTTTCCGCATTTTCAAAAGCAAATTCATGGGTAATAATGTTACTCATCTTTATCTTAGAATTTGAAAGTAAATCAACGAATGTCTGCATATTCCGATTTTCAGTAAATCGAACATAACCAATAGGATAATCATAACCCTTATTCTCATAATTATCATCATATCTACCAGGTCCATACGAGCAAGACATTCTTAGATCAAGTTCTTTTTTATAATAATTTTCCCGGCTAAATCCAGTCGGAACAGCTCCCACTATTATTACCCTTCCTTTTTTTCTACTAATCTTGCCTGCAAGTTCTACAGGATCAAGTGATTTGGTTGCTGCTGTAACAATAACAGCATCAGCTCCATATCCTCTTGTTATATCTAAAATAGTATTTTCTAAACCTTCAGTATTACGAACAAAGGAATATATCGCTCCATTCTTCTTTGCTAATTCAGCAAGATGAGAATCAAGATCAATACCAATAGGAATAACTCCAGAAGCATCAAGAAGTTGACAAGTTATTTGCCCAACTAAACCTAATCCTATAACTACACAATTCTCTCCAACTTTCAAGTCCGCTTGTCTAATTCCCTGAATTGCTATTGAGCCAATAGTTGTAAAAGCTGCATATTTAGGTAAAACATTATCTGGCACTTTTACACATAGATTCTTAGATACGCTTACGATTTCTGCATGAACTGCTCCTCCACCTCCACAAGCTACAATATCTCCAAGGGAAAATCCTTTGACCTGAGAACCAATTTCAATTATTTCTCCAACGCAACTATAACCCAAAGGAGCAGGAGCTTCAAGTTTATTCATAACTGTATTATAAGTTTTTAATAGACCTTCAGATTTTGCCATTTTTAGCACAGCATTAAATTCTTTCTGTCTGGATCTTGCTTTAGCAATATAACCCTTGCGAGCATCTATTACTGTCTTAGATTCAGTCCCCGGGCTAATTGCAGAATAAAGATTTTTTACCAGAACCTCATTATCTCCTATCGTTGGACAAGGAACATCAATCAATTCCATTTTCCCGGCTTTTAATTCTTGGGTTAATTGTTTCATTCAAGCACCTTCTTATATATATTTTCAATCCTTTTTACTACATTACTTGCATAATACTTTTGCGCTTCGGAATAATTATATAAAGACATATTATACATTAGATCCTTATCGTTGATTAACCCAATAATTGTTTCTGAAAGAGCAATACTATTGGCAATTGGAACAAAATAACCATTTAATCCTTCTTTAATTATATCTTGTAAACCTCCAACAGGAGTAACAATTACAGGTAAACCGAATGCCATCGCTTCTAATACAGAGGTTGGCATTCCTTCGGTATATGAAGGTAAAACATAAATATCTGAATCTATATATGCTTTGGTTTTCACTTCTCCAGTTACATAACCTAATATCTTGATGTAATTTTTATTTTTTACTCTTGATAATACTACTTTTTCTGCTCTTCCTTTACCTGCTATTAACAATTTAATTATATAACCACTTTGTATTAATGACTCACAAGCATCTATAATTTCAAATATCCCCTTTTCTTTTTCAATGCGAGCCAAAAAAAGTATAGTAATCACATCAGAGCGCTTATGTAATTTCTTGTTAATGTTAAAACTATGCAACAGATTATCATCTACTAAAGTGGTTTCAAGATAAATATTCTTTTTGTAGCCCAAAGATTTTAGTATCTCTTGAGATTTTTGAGATAAAGTAATTAAAGCATCTGTATTCTTCAAATACAACTTTAATAACCACTTATATTTATTTTTCATAAGTTGTTCAGCTGAATCTGACCATCCCCGGAAAAAAACTATACATTCTTTCCCAAGAATTTTTGCATATATAGCATATACTAAATCTCTTAATATTGATTCTCTTCCTAAAGATGTATTGATATGCACTATTTGGATATGCTTTAAAATTACATTAATGAAATATGATATGTAATCTTTTAATAACCTAATCCCCTCTGAAAATGAACTACCTCTATAAGGCCATTCTCTTGCTCCCCTGTATTGATAGTATACAGGAATCGAAAAATAATTCTTCAAAACCTGATAATAGTTTTTTATCCCCCCATCGGCAGTTTCAGCGGGAGCAAGAATTAATACTTTTGGTCTTTTTTTCACCAATTATAATAACCCCTTATTATAAAGATCTAAGGCAACTTCAAGGCGTAAATCGTATGACTCGTTTGTATTAAACATTCCTTCTTCAAATATCCATTGGTTATCCTTAAAAATATACCTGCCGGATTTACCATTCACTTCAAGTATATGGTCCTGAACATGACCGAATATTGTTTGAATTTCATTTATTATGTATGAATTGTTATATTCAAATATATCTATAGCTACTGAATATAAGTTGTTCTTTGAGCATAGTTCTCGGACAAAATCCAATAATTCTAAAGGTGGATTCACATAATTAATCCCCTTTGTACCACTGCATTTATCTTTATATTTAACTTTTTGATGAGCAAAATATGACTCCCCAATTCGAGCTACTCGCCATTCATAATTATGCTGTATATATTCTTGGATAATAATTATATTCTTTGCCCTACCTTTAGATATTGTAGAATATGTAGCTATTCTTTGTCTTGCAAAATTTGGATTATTAATAGCTTTTTTAAACCATTTTAATATATCTCCGGTCACTCTATTTGGTCCAATAATAAGGGGAATTCCTTTTTTTGAAAAAGCTCTTTTAATATATTTCTTTGCTTCTTTAAGTGATTTACAAATAAATACACCAGTTCCAGAAGCGCCGATAGAGCTTTTCGTAACAACAGGGTATTGAGAATTAGAGAGATATTCAAGAGCTTCCTTTTTATTATAAAATACATAAGTTTTGGGGTGTGGAATATCTAAAGCATCTAAATAATAACTCAGCATCTTTTTGTTTTCGTAAATGATATTCTCATTATAAGTAGGGAAAATTTTATATTGAAGAATGTGAGATAATATATATACTCTTTCATCAAACATAATCTTACTTATTTCTATATCACCCGGGGGTTTTAAAAGAATTAAATCCGGATTATAAATCTTTATTGATTCCAACCAATTATGGGTAGAGATATCAAGAGAACTATATTCTAAACCCTTTTTTGAACAAGCAATCATCCATTTATTTGCTAATTTAGTATCTTTACAATATAATATTAATATTTTCATTTATATTAATCCTACTACATATAATCTAGTATAAATTTAATAAAGATTGGATTGGTAAATTTCAACCAAAATGATTCCTTAGGAATTAACTTAGTAGAATTAAGAAGATTAATTAGAGTATCTACATTAAAAGTACTTTTTATAGGTTCATAATGAAAGCATTTAGGTAATTCTTCTTTAACAAATTCAAGCATCCAGTTATCAAGAGGAAAGTTAGGCAAATAGGGTTTATGTATTTTTTGTCTAAACAATTTTATAAAAGCAGCATAATATGGGTTGAAAAGAACTTCGTTAGGTTTATGTTCTCCACTATATCTATATGATCCTAAAGGAGGATAGGTTTCCTTAATAAAATTTGAACAGAAAATTGGATTTGTTACTCTTCTTATTATTTTATTTGGTATAATCTCTTTGTTATTAAAGCTAAAACTGGAAGCAAATAGTATTTCGAGATAATCAATATCCAAGAAAGGTGTAAATACATATTTCATAGGATATTGATATAATATAATATCTTGAGCATCATGAAGATGAGTGGTAATATGGGTTAGAGATGCCATTTTTCTTTGAATAATATTTCCCTGAAAGTATGGTTCTGAATTTAAATAATTCTTTAAATTCTCTTTATTAATTGCTGATTCGTTGATTTTCTTCTTATCTAACCATATTTGAATAATACCATTTTCCAATTCCAATGTATTCCAATTTTGAGTTACTATAGAAGGAACAATATAATCATCCTCACTAACCCCTTTTACAAATTCACCTCCCAATGTTCCAAGAAACATAATATCAGCATACTCAGATTCTCTTTCAACCGCCATTATTCTGTGAGTTCTATGAATTGATGTAAGAGATTGTCCCCATTTTATGATCTTTTGACTATAATTTCTAAAAATATTGGAATTCATTTGTATATTATGGATTGAATGCTGTAACTTCAAACCTTTGGCTATATTAGAAGCTTTAACGCAATCGTTGGATTTAGGATTGCCATAAGTATATAAATGAGGAGTAATTCCATTTTTTAATAATAGAGCCAATATATTCCTAGTATCCGCTCCACCTGTAAGAGATAAACTAATTTTGCCATTATAAATATTTAAAAGCTGAGCTATGTGTTCGGATAGGACATTAACAAGGTCTTTAATTGTGATGTCCTTTCTGTTACAATTTAAAAGCTGTATGGGGTTCCAATACTTTGATATTTCAAATAATCCATTATTATAACATACATAATGGGAAGGTCCATTATGTAATATGGACTTAAAAATAGTCAATTCTGATGTCCAATGATAAGTTAGAGAGTATAAAGCCATAGCTTCTGGATAGATATCTGGTTTTACAATATCTCTGATTGTAGATAAACTATCAGAAATAATAAAACTATCCTTATTATTCTGCCATATAAACCATTTTTGAATACCAAACCTATCTCCAATAATTTCAAATGATCTTTCTGTGAATCTTATAAACACAAAATTACCTTTGACTATATTCTTTAGATCTTGCCCATTAATTATTGCATAATTAATCTTATCCTTAATATTATTACCTTCTGGTTCCATGCCATTTCTAAATAAAAGATATCCATAATAAAACCAATATGTTTTTGTATTGGGTTCAAACTCCCATAAAACATCTCCGTAGACAGAAAATCCTTTTGTGTTATATTTAGGTTCGCCAATTTGCCCATTTAAACTTAGGTTGGTAAGTAGCCACATAATCTAATCATCCCTCTTTTGATATAAATTTTCTAATACATTAATTGCTTTATTCCTATGAGAATCACATTGTAATATATTCAACCAATTGATTAGGCGATAGTTTGTTAGCTTGGGTGTTAAAAAAGGAAATAGCTTAAAGATTTTTTGTTGTATATTGCTTGAAGATTGTAGAGCTCTTAAAATAGAATGAGTTTGCTTACAATATTCTTTGCTTTTATATATAAATACTATGTAATATCAAAAATAAGTAATACACTATTATGTGCTAAGGTAGCTTACTATATATAAATAAATTTCTCACTGAATTCCTATTGTATTATAGCTTGCAGCAAAAGAAGGATTTCTATCAAAACTGCTTTTCACGATTGTATCATTTGTAGTATTTAAACACTTAATTATTTGAATTATAAAAATTAGAAGAATAGATTGGACAGGACTATTTATCATAGAACCACTATAAAATATTAAGTCCCATAGGACATAAAAGGCAATTATATTTGCAGTTTTTCTATCTGGTATAGTGTAAATAATATTAATAAATAATATTATTAATAATAATGTCGCAGGCCATCCCATCTGAACTATCATAATTCCAATTGAAGAAATCATTGTGCCTGGCATTATTCCATAATCTTGAGGATCAAATATATCAGTGTTTATTTTACCGCTTCTTGAACGGCCAAAACCTAATAAACTCTCTTTAGCTAAAGGGTTATGAAAAGTATTATTTAATATCGCCATTGATGCACCCCATCTACCTTGTGAATATGAACTTTGCAACTTTTCTTCAGATACACCGGAATATGAACGAGCGTAATCTACAGCGTATTGAGGATCAAAACTACCCCATAATTTTTTCTCAGGGTTTAAGGACGGATTCAATCTAAAACCAAAGTAAATTAAAAAAGGAATAATTATAATGATATAAGAAATTCTCCGAAGAGATAAACGGGTTATTTTATCTAACATAAGAAAAATTATAATAATTGGATATATAAACCAGATAGCGCGTTTATTTGAGGCAATTGGAATCATTAAATAAGAAAGAACAAACCACCAGTCCTTTCCTTTTATATCTTTCCCTTTCATATACCAATAAAGTATAGCTCCCATTATAGCATATCCAATCCCAATACCACCTCCCAAATCTGAGATTGAACCAATAATATTCTCTCTTATACCCATTACAGCTATTTTCACAACAGAGAATATGACCTGAAACATAATTAGCTTAAGAATTAATTTCCCATAATAGGTTGCCTCATTATGATGCATCTGATGCCCGTTGATTGCGAAGAATAAAGCAATTGGAACAAAATATTTATAGTATTGATAAGCTCCCCATAAAAGTGATATTCCATTTATAATATAATTCATAAAAAATAGGATAGTAAATAAAACTGAAAGGAATAAAATCCTAAATTCTCTTCTGTCAAGATTATTGAATTTAGATTTTAGCAGTATGACCATTGAAAAAAAAATGAACAGTATCTTACTTGGCCTATTTGAAGAATCAATCAGGATTATAAAACCTTGATTAAATAAAAGAAGAATTACTAAAGACAATGTTGTTAGTTTAACCTTCCTTAAAAAAGCCACATAGATAATAAAAATAACCAGATAATATAAAAAAAGCTGATTAGTTGGAATTGGATGAATTGATGTTTTAAATTCAAACATAGCTATATTAATTTCTCTTTATTGCAATAGCCCGTGAGATTTTGCCATTTATGTATTTACATCCATTGAAGATTTCTGATTTTTTTACATAGAAATAGGCACCACCAACAAGAATAGAAAATACAATTGATGTTACTATTGAAATATTGATAACAGCATATATTATGGATATAGAAAGAAGAAATAAAAGCAATAAACAAGTAGGCAATGCATCAATCCGAATATCTGTAAACTTCCTCGTTAATATCCAACTCAAAACAAACTTTATTAATGTTCCACCCAAGAATGCTATTGCTAGGCCTATAATACCAATATATTTATAAAAAGCTAAAAAAAACAAGATAGAAACCACAGAAGCACACAGTTCATAATATGTTTCAT
>Ga0255346_1004068_pt1 | contig 16468 bp, 20 predicted proteins | sample wastewater_treat_FD_194410 | JGI IMG/M metagenome (GOLD analysis project Ga0255346, IMG submission 194410) | Wastewater microbial communities from Lulu Island WWTP, Vancouver, Canada - plant22 | ecosystem: Engineered > WWTP > Wastewater > Unclassified | place: Canada: Vancouver, British Columbia... | reverse complement strand
TTTGCTATCTTCTTCATAAAGAGGCTTCTCCTTTGGCTTTATTTCGCAATACAACCTTCGGAGATGTCCTCTTTTTCTAAACCATTATTTTTTAATTAATTGCACTTCTCGATTGAAGTGGTGAAATTAATCAAAATGTATATTTAGAATTAATAGGTGTAGGCGGAAGGATTTTATATCAAATTGATGAAAATGAATTTAAAGAATCTGATTTAAAAATTGAAAATAATATGAAACCGGTTTTAGTGTACGAATTTCACGAATTAAATGATAAAATATATAAATTTAATAAAACGGCATTACAAATTATTATAAAAAACGGATGTTCGGATACGTATAAATCAAAATTGATTATTATGAAAAATAATAAAAAATATTCGATTGATGGTTTAGGAAATGTTGTGATTTATAAGCATAAGAATTGGAGTTCTTTTTTGTTGATTAACAGTTATGAATGTGAAGGCATAAATGATTTCTATATGTTAGATGTAAAATAATCAGGTTTCTGCTTCGATTCGGCAAATCGGCACAAAGTTATCTTTACCAACGTCATTTACCGTGAGAACGTTAGTTGAAATTCGATATTTGAATAAATACTTGGGAAAAAGAAATGAAGGGTTTGATTGCATTATTATTTATATCTGCAACCTTAAGTTGTAATCGTAATAATCAAATAGATACTGATTTGTATAATGCATTATTGAAACATGATTCAGATAAAGTTGAGTTTCTATTGGAAAATGGTGCAAACTCAAATGCTATTTATTGGCCGGATACATCAATTATTGAAATTGCATCAGAAATTGGTGACATCAAATCTCTAAATGTACTAATTAGATATGGTGCAAATGTTAATTATAAAGGGCATTTAGATCAAACAGCTCTTCATAAGGCGAAAAATGCTGCAGTTGCGATTTCATTGATTAAAAATGGTGCAAATGTCAACTCTTTTGATTCATTCAATCAAACACCATTACATAAAACAAAAGATATTGATATTGCAAAAATATTATTAGATAACGGTGCTGATATTAATATTAAAAATGTTTTCGAGGATACGCCTTTACATATAGCTGTTGATCAAAATAATTATGATTTGGCAAAATTATTAATTGCTCGAGGCGCTGATATTAATATCATAAATCAGAAGGGTCAAAAGCCAATAGATATTGCAATTATTAAGAAAAATAGTAAAATTGTTAAATTGTTTAATAAAAATAAATAAGCATATCATACTTTAGTAAATCAATTTCGCCATTTTTTATGCGCTTTGGTTGTTTGCAATTTAAGAAATCCATTGAGGGATATAATGTCAAAACGAAGAATCATTTTTATATTTTCAGCAATCCTAATTGCATCATTTAATCTTCCGGCGAGTGATTATAAAATTGTCGGTGCATTTTCCGGATTAACATTGAGAGAATCGCCGGGATTATCGGCAAAAGCAATCACAACAATTCCTTATTCGGAAAAAGTTAACATAATAAAAGTTTCTGATAATAAGGCAGCAGTTGATTCGATGGAAGATGTTTGGTATAAAGTTAAATGGCGAAATTATGAAGGTTGGATTTTTGGAGGATATCTACTTCCACTTGACCAAGCTGAAAATCTTAAGTTTAAAAAATTAAATGGATTAAAAAATTCAAAACACCTTATGTATGATGAATCCCGATCCATTCGGGTTGATGAAAATACAAATATCGAATTCTTAAAAAAATCGGATATATCATATACCGTAAGTTTTAAAGATCAATGTCCCGTCTTAACCATTTCAGCCGGAAATAAGGTTTTGGATTCTTATAAAATCATAGATAAAAAAATAAAAGATAATGTTGTTTATTACGATGATCAGGAAAAATTATTGGCATTCTCTGTTCAATTATCTCCTGAAGGTGAGATTTCATCCGGCTTGGCAATTTTTACGGTAAAACTAACTCGATGGAGCAAGGATTGTTGCGGTTTTTTTATTATGTATACTGCTGTCAGTGAAGCTGAAGGTCTGCCGTATGATTATTATAGAGCTATCGTGTTTGAAAATAACAGATTTTCAAAAAATACTTGGAATAAAAACAGCTATGATATAAATCATAATGAAACTACTGTGTTGTTATATCGTTATAATTCTATTGAAACAGAATATTATTTTCAAGATTTTGAATCAAAGAAGAATAGGTTTGTGTTAAAATATAATAATTCAAAAAAGCGGTTTGAATCGAAATGAGTTTGATTAGGCAGTTTTCTACCGCAAAAGTCAAATGTTCCGTATTCATTTCGCGCGGCAATCGGACTTTGCCGAATTCGCCTGCGGTAAGTTGTAGCTACCCGTTGAACCTTGTCCAAAATTATATTCGTGAGAAAAGTATGATGAAACTGAAATGTGGTTTATTTTTATTGGCAATATTATTCGGCATTAATGCATGCTCCCGTGATAAAGATGAAATCTGCAGTTTTATTACGAGCAATAATGACAGTTACTATTATACATTACCAAATTTATTGCCTGATGAAATCGTCCGGCAGTTTAGTCATGGAGGAAACGAATCAATTATTAAATTAAATTTAAATAATAATCAAAAATCAAGTATCAATCAGTCAGGTGAATACTATCTATATTATGATGATAAAATTGAACAACTTGATAATTTCGAATACTACTTATTCAATAATGGCATGTATGATGTTCAATGTGTTGGATTTTATCACCCCAAGATTGAAAATCCCTATGAAAGTTATCTAATGACTAAATCAGGTTATGAAGCCTTTAAAAGACTCCACAAAAAGAAAGATATATCATTTAATGACAAGATATGGAAAGAGAAGATTAACTACTCGCATGAAATAACAAATGCGGAGAAGCAATATAAAATCGATTTCAATGGTGACGGTAATGATGATTATCTAATCATTTATAAATCATATTATAATGATACGAAATATATCAAAAAATATATTTTGAAAATAACAAATGGAAGTGAGCTATCCGGATTCTTCGGCGGTCTTTTCTACGTATCATTTCATGATTACCCTATGATTAAAAGTAATTATACATCCGATAATTCAGGTGAGGCATATGATTACTTTTTATTTTTTGATAAAGGATCATTTAAAGAAAATAAAATCATCGTAAATACTTCTTTTAGTTATTAAATGTCCTTTGCAGAAAAAATCATGTGCATTTCCCTTCGGGCAACGGCTCCATGCTCGCTTCATTTCGTGCGGTGCTCTAGAAAGTTCATTATTTGTGGAATATGTTGCGGTATTTTAAACAGGATAATATAAATGATAATAGCATTAACCGGAGCACACAGAATCGGAAAAACAACATTAGGTGAAAAACTTCAGGAATATCTGCGGATTTAAATATCGAGACATTGGAAGTTAAGGGAAGCGTTGTGAACCATAAGGATCAAAAACTTTCTAAAAAAATAAAATGAATATTTGAAAAATATATCTAAGATTTGTTAGAAAAAAATATGATTGACGAGTGTTCACATGTGAGCTAACTTACAAAAGTGAGCAAGATAATAAAATTTTATACGAAATCTGATGGAAAGTGTCCGGATGTGAATTTCTTGATTCCTTGCCCGCCAATGTTGCTCAAAAAGTAACTTGGGTTTTGACAATTATTGAATCTTATGACAAGATTCCATCAACTTATTTTAAGAAAATTGTTAATACTGAATTATGGGAATGCCGAATTCAATTTAGTTCTAACATATATCGATTATTGTGTTTTTTTGAAGGTAATTCCATAATAATTCTTACTAATGGATTCATAAAAAAAACACAAAAAACTCCCAAGAGTGAAATTGAAAAAGCTGAACAATACATGAAAGATTACATAAAAAGGAGTAAATCATGAGCGATCTTAAAAAATATGTTGAAAACCGTAAAAAAAAGGATAAAGCATTTGCTGAAGGGTATGATCATGGATTTGAAGAATTTAAAATAGGTTTCATGCTAAAAGAAGCGCGTGAGAAAAGCGGACTTACTCAAGAAGAATTAGCCAGAAAAATTAAAACTACGAAAAGTGCAATATCAAGAATTGAAAATCATTCTGAAGATATTAAATTATCAACACTTATAAAAGTAGCTAATTCATTAGGCCGTCAGCTTTCTGTGAAAATATTATGATAGTAAAACGGATTTAAGCGTTTAAGGAATCCGGCAAATAATATTTTTTCAAACGTTTCATTTGCTGGACGCTTATGCATTAGCTTAATATTTCTGCGTCATTTCGTGATTATCCTGTGATAAAAAGCAATTACACATCGGATAATTCGGGTCAACGTGCTTTCGATTCGGTGCTAGTTGCAGTAAATTAGTTTGTATGTTTTCACTGCAATTCAGCGCTGGAAAAGCATTGTGATATATTGACTTTTCTCTTGACAATAATTATATTTAATATAACTAAAAGTGAAAGAGGAATATTTATGGAAATTGTTATTAAAAAATGGGGGAATAGTCTCGGACTTGTTATTCCAAAAGTTATTGCAAAAGATTTTAATCTTGAAGACGGATCTTTTGTTGAAATTGAAAATAACGAAGGGAATATCGTTATATCTCCTAAACGCATCAATCTGAAAGATATGATTTCCGGGATTAATAGTGAAAATATTCATGACGAAGCGGACTTTGGTCAAACCTCAGGAAAAGAAATATGGTAAGAAAATATACTCCTGATAAAGGTGATCTTGTTTGGCTTAATTTTACTCCTCAATCAGGACATGAGCAAATGGGGAAGCGTCCGGCTCTTGTATTATCGCCGAAAGAGTATAATCTAAAAGTTGGATTAGCCGTTTTTTGCCCAGTCACTTCAAAAGAAAAAGGATATCCTTTTGAGGTTAAAATTATCACTAAAAAAATTTCCGGTGTTGTTCTATCAGATCAGGTTAAAAGTCTTGATTGGATATCAAGAAATGCCGAATTTATTGCTAGAATAACAAGCAAAGAACTTGAAGAAGTTCTTGATAAATTAAAAGTTCTTATTTTCTAAATACAGATAAAATAAGAGATGGCGTGGTAGTTCAGATTTCGCATAAGAAAATAACTGTTAGCGCAAATGCCGCCTTGCCGTTAATTTCTGATGAGCGGGAGTCCCGTCCTTTATTAAGACAAACAAAATCATTGACATCATGAAAACTCTTCATGAAATATAAGTAGAAAGGTATATAAGGACTTAGTATTTTATGAAAGGAAAAATATCATTCTACTTAACTCTGTTTATAATCGGTCTGCTTACCTCAGCGGCTATGACCTTTTATGAATATTTTAAACAGTATCTGATTCCCGACATCAGCATATGGAATTCTCACATAATTACAATTGTCTTTAGCACAATGCTTGCTCTCATCGTATCTTTCTTTGTCCTTAAACGTGAAAATAAAATCAAAAACACTATCAATGAAAAGAATAAAGAATTAGAAAAAGCCAAAAATGATTTAGAAGATAACATAAAGCGGCTTGAAGAGGCCTCCCGGAATATAAAAATATTAAGCGGTTTGATTCCTATATGTTCTTCGTGTAAAAAGATAAGGGATGATGCCGGATATTGGCATCAAATTGAGAATTATATAAAGGATCATTCGGATGCTGTTTTTAGTCATGGACTGTGTCCGGCATGCGCCAAGGAATTATATCTTGATATGAAACTGGAAGAATAGTTCCTTTTCTGTTCCGAAGTATTTATATGGAAAACAAATTATTATACGTATTCATATTTTTGATTATCGGTGTTGGTGTTGGGTTAAGAGGTGCCATGTATAGATGGTCTTTAAAAGCAATTATAATTGCTATTATATTTTTTAATATTCTTTTTGCTTTGTTTGTTTTAGGAAAGAAATATATATTTTCTTAAGAGGAATTATGATCAAGCAGATCCTCATTGAATCTTCGATATTTAATTATTTAAAGTATATTTGTTTGCAGTAATGTCAAGATGAGATCATGATGAAATTTCACGGCAGAACAATCATTTAAGGAGAAATATTAATGAAAATTATCGGAAAAGAAACCATTCATCCTTTCTTGTTCTATTCTGGAAAAACAGCAGGTTATATTATATGGATTCTGTATGTGACTGCATTTTTTGAATTGATTAACATCAAAATGATATCATTTGTATGCCTTGATTACATTTCATATTGTACTATGATATTGGGTTTAATTTTTATAATATTCAGCCTCATCAATCTTGGAAAATCAACACGATTGGGTTTGCCGGATGAAAAAACTGTTTTTGTTAAAAAAGGATTATATAGGTTCAGCAGAAATCCGATGTATGTCGGATTTAACCTGTTTACAATTTCTTCGGTATTGATAAATGCAAATCCGTTTTTGCTGATATTTGCTTTATATTCAATAGTGATTTATCATTTTATTATTAAAGGCGAAGAAATATTTTTAGAGATGAGATTCTCAAAGGATTATATCAGTTATAAAAACAAAGTCAGAAGATATTTGTAATAGTTTTATTGCGGATATTTTCTTTTGTTGTACATTTACTTGTTGAAATGGAATCAGTAAACCGGGTTTGTCAAATTCAGTTAGCTTAGTTTGGAAACATTTATTTTATATTATGCTGAATAAATTTTGGATTGATTTATGCCTAACAAGAAATTAATAATTATTATTTCATCATTAGTTGTGATAATCACAATTACCATGACAATATTATTTTCTACTTATTTGCGGGCTAATCTGATTTTATTCAGATTGAGTATCAATAATTCAAATCCTCGGTATTATCAAAGAATCGAACCAATTTGTTTGGAATCTAAACAAACTCGCGGATCATTTTATATTAAAGACCATTTGAGGGTTTCGATACCGGCTGAATATAAGAAAGGCAGGAGAAACAAGTATGATCAGAAAATGAAAACTTGTTCTTTTTTGTCAGGAGATAAAAAAATATTTATTTTTCCCGGAAAAATGTATAAAGATTATTATAACCATTCTCGGGAGGCACTTAAAACAATTCCTGATGATATTTCATTTTTTGATTCTGATGAAAAAATTCGAACTGATATTGGCAATCTTGTTGTAAAGTATTTGATATTATCCGTAGAGAAAAATATTGAATTATATGAATCTAATAGATTTGATTTAATATATGATGAAACAGATAAAAGATGTCATGTAGAAGTATATAATAAGAAACACTCAAAAAATGTGAAATTCATCTTTCGCAATTTAAAAAAGGAAGAAATACTTGAAATTGTAAAAACGATTAGCTTTGAATGAAGTGCATTTGACTGCTGATTTTATAAAAAAAATTCAAATTCTGTGATAAAAATTTCTGGCAAATCCGTATTAATGGGTATGCTGAATAATGAACAAAAAAAAGCCGCGAAATTCACAGAAGGAATAAGCGTTGTAATTGCAGGTGCCGGAAGCGGCAAGACCAAAACACTCGTTAAAAGAATCGAAAACACTCTCAGAGACGGAAGCGTCAAGCCGGAAGAGATTCTTATTCTGACATTTTCAAGAAAGGCAGCTGAAGAGATAAGAGAGCGTTCGGGCAGGGAAATAGCCGATGCGCATAAAATCACAGCCGGGACTTTTCATTCATTATGCTACCGCATTCTTTCAGAAAATCCTGAACTTCTTTTAGAAAATTTCGGAATCGGAAAGTTCAGCGTCATGAGCGAGGAAGACGAGGAGAAATTTCTTTCGGACATGGTTGCTTCGCGGATTGATAATTTCATGGGACTTTCAAACAAAACGGTTTTCTATCTTCTGAAGAATCTTCACAGGCTGGATGATTCGCGTAAAAAAACGCTGACGGATATAGGAATTACGAGAGAACTCGACAGCGTCAGATCTGATTTTGAGCTTTATAAAAAAGAGCGCTCTCTTATGACATTTTCTGATTTAATTTTTTGCGCGAATTCCATTCTTTCTAAAGATATAGCTTTCAGAGAAAAGATGAGACAGCGGTTTAGATATATTTTTGTCGATGAGTTTCAGGATACTTCGGACGATAATTTTCTTCTTTTAAAAAATCTTATGCCGGACGATAGACCTAATCTCTTTGCAGTCGGTGATGACTGGCAGTCCATATACGGCTTCCGCGACGCGAATATCGATTACATGATTCGTCCTCATAAATATTTCCGTTCGGTATCGAAATATTTTCTGACTGTCAATTACCGTTCGCGCCGTGAGATTATCCGTATATCAGAGAGAGCCATAAAAAGAAACAAAAACAGAAGCAGAAAAAAAATCAAATCGGCTTCAGGTAAAGGAGGCGAAATAGTTTTTAAGCAGTATGATTCATGGAAGGATGAAATAGAAATCATCAAACAGATTCTCTCTCAATCGATTTCAGGAACAAACTGTATATTATACAGAAACAATTACTATGGCGACAGAATAAAAAAAGAAATCGGTGATTGCTGGGTTTCTTTTTCAACGATTCACGGATCAAAGGGTCTTGAATATGACAATGTGATTCTATGCGGAGTTGAAGACGGAGTATTTCCGTGCGCGTTCAATTCGCTTGAAGAAGAACGCAGACTCCTTTATGTCGCGCTGAGCCGAGCGAAGGAAAAGCTCTTTATTCTGTATAAAAAAACCGAAAGCGTTGAGCCCTTATTTATCCGCGAGATTACCTGACTTATTTTCGTTTGAAGAAAGTCTTGTCATCAGTTTTCCGCAGCATTGCGGAATAGAATCATCCTTGGATATTCTCGATGTTTTTTTGCAGATATCGCATACATAAGTGTAAAATTCCATTTAAGCCCCGCATAATAATATTTGACCTCAATAAGAACATTTATACAGTGATTATTTTAAAGAAATAAATCAATAAGTTTTTAAAGGTACGAATGAAATCTAAAGTTATGTTTGTGTGTCTTGGAAATATATGCCGTTCTCCGATGGCTGAAGCTGTTTTTAATCATCTTGCCGCAGAGAAAGGAATATCGGATTCCGTCAAAGCTGCATCGAGCGGAACGGCTGGATATCATGAAGGCGGAAACGCGGATCATAGAACAATTAAAACGCTACGTTCTCACGGGGTGCCGATCAATCACACTGCTCATAAAATTACAAAGGCCGATATCGCCGGATATGATTTGATCTTTGCGATGGATTCGGAAAATCTTTATAATGTTGAAAGAATTGCATCAGATGCTGATAGAAAAAAGATTATGCGTTTCCGTAAATTCGATCCGAAAGGAGAGGGTGATGTGCCCGATCCGTATTACGGAAGCGAAACCGATTTTGAAATAGTATATGAAATGTGTCTGCGTACCTGTGAAAAAATAATCGGGCACATAATGAAAGACAATGAATAGTATAAGACCGGTTATTAAGGATATTTTCGGCGCGTCAGCCGAAGTGAAATCTTTTACCCCCGTTTCGGGCGGTTCGATAAGCGGGTCGTATTTTGCAGAAATAAATAACGGCAAAAGTTTATTCATAAAAAAGAACAGAGTAAGTCCGGAAAACTTATTTAAATGCGAAAGAAACGGACTTGCAGCTCTTAAATCTTCCGGGGCGAGGGTGCCCGAGGTTTATAAGGTTTTTATTGATGCAGGGCATCAGTATATAGTCATGCAGTATATTGAAAGAACTTCTCAATCAAAATCTTCTGATTATAATTTCGGAAGGGAACTGGCTGAACTTCACAGGAAGGATGCCGGCAATAAATATGGTTTTTCTGAGAATAATTATATCGGAGCAAACCGTCAGTTTAATGATTATTCAGCCTCATGGGTTTCGTTTTTCGCTGAAATGAGGCTCGGTTATCAGCTGAAGCTTGCAGTAAATAAAAAATATTTTGATGATCATGAGGCGGATGTATTTTCCAAGCTGATTGATAGGCTCGGCGATATTATTCCTGAAGACAAACCTTCACTTATTCATGGTGATCTTTGGGGCGGCAATTATATCAATTCCGCCGAGGGATGTTATCTTATAGATCCTGCGGTTTATTTCGGATCGAGGGAAGCCGATATCGCGATGACGGAATTATTCGGCGGTTTCTCAAATGAATTTTATCGCGGTTATAATGACGTCTATCCGCTGGATAAAGGATACCGTGAAAGAAGGGATCTTTATAATTTATACCATATCCTCAATCATCTTAATCTTTTCGGTTTGTCATATAAAAATCAGGCTTTAAGCATTGCAAAAAGATATGTTCTCTAATTAACTCTTGATATTTCGGAAAGAACATTCTTTAAATAAGTTTTATCATCATAGTCAAGATTGGGAGTTAATTCCTTTAGAAAATTTTCAGCCTTTGTGATGTCAGAAAGAATTAAAGAATCATAGGCGGTTTTTCTTACCTGCGGATTTTTATCTGATGTAAATGCTGCAATCTTATCAAATAGTTCGGGGTTTCGCATATTGCCGAGATGTTCAATCGCTATCTGGCGTATCGCGGGATTATCATTTCCGGCAAGAAGAGTCATTAAACTGAAAATTTCATCATCGTCAATCTCACTCAAAACTTCAGCCGCAAGAAGAGCAGCCGAATTGTTTTTTTCAAGAAGGCGTTTCATGTGCGGGATTATTGTTTTTCCCATGCCTATCAATGTGTTCTCAATGCTTGTAAGATAAAAAAGAGATATTCCCGAGTCTATGCTCGTTTCTATAATCGACATTATTGCCGGTATGTATTTATCGCTGTCTGTAAGTATCGCACCTGATGCGGCGTTTCTTACATTTGAATCAGAATCATTAAGCAAAGAAACTATTCTTGCTCTATCGATATTTTCAAATGAAGAATACATTCTGCATGCGAACATGCGTATTTCCTCGTCCGGTGACGAAAGCGCGGATTCAATCAGCGGCAGCATAATTTTATTAGTTGCTGAAAAAGAAAGCGCATCCAGCTTCGTGCGCTTGTCAAGTGAAGGGTAAAGTTTTTTTATTGTGTTTTCGAATAAGGATTTGTCTTCGAACGCTTCTTCGAATCTTCCGGTTAAAATCATTGCAGACATGTATTCGTCGTCATTCATCGGTATTGATGAAGACAGTAGTATTTCTGCTGCGGCCCTTCTGAAAAACATCCCTTCATCGTTTAATAGAATATCCTTGAGGACAGGTGTCGCTTTGAGTTTGTCGATTTTAATCATCGCACTCATGGCATTTAACCGTGACGGATGAAAGCGGTTGCGTGAAGTTTTTGAAACCATCGGAAATGCCGAAGAATATTTTATATCACCGAAAAAAGAAATTATGTCATCCGTATCAAGAGGAACATCAAGAATAAAAAGAAAATCTCCGCTTGTTGTATTATGAGGCAGAATCGGAATGAAAAAATGAATATCTTTTGCAATCGCTGATAGGTATTTTTTAAGAGCTGAAATAATTACATCCTGAAAAGATGAAAGAGAATGAACGATTTCGCGTTTCTGGTCTACGGAAATATTCTGTTTGGCGGTGAAAATTTCGATTAAGGCACATGCGGCTTCAAATGATCCGGTTTGTGAAATTCTGCGGCAGGCGTTAGAAAAAGCGTTTTTTCTACGCCCTAGCGCCGCAGATTTATAATAATTAATTTTAAGCGATTCGAACAATCAATCTCCTATGTCGAATATTCCGCGTTGATTTTTACATAATCAACCGAGATATCGCTTGTCAGATACATGAATGAAAAATTTCCTGCATTTAATTCAACCGTAACTCTGAATTCCTTTTTCTTCATAACGGATTCGAGATCTTTTTTGTCGAAATTGAGAGGAGCTCCGTTTTTGAATATCATCATATCATCAAAGCTGATCGACATTTTCTGAGGATCAAATTCTGCTCCGGAATAACCTGCTGCGCAGGCGACTCTTCCCCAGTTGGGATCACTTCCGAAAAATGCAGTCTTGACTAGAAGAGATTCTGCGATTTCTTTCGAGCATTTTTTCGCGTCTTTTGCAGTCTTCGCTCCGTTAACGAGAATCTCAACGCATTTTGTAGCGCCTTCTCCGTCTGTTACGAGCTGTTTTGAAATATCGAAAAGAACTGCGTAAAGTGCTTTTTCAAATTCCGCGAGGTCTTCATTTTTTAGATTATCTTCAGAAGCCGGAGAAAGCATTATCGCAGTATCATTGGTTGACATATCTCCGTCGATTGTGATTGCGTTGACGGTTTTATCTATGGTCTCTGAAAAAATTTTGTCGAGATCATTTTTTGCGATCGGTGCGTCGGTTACTGAAAAGCAAAGAAGCGTCGCCATGTTCGGAGCGATCATTCCGGCGCCTTTTGCGGTAGACGCGATCTTAAAGCTCCCTTTTGATGTTTCAAAACTGTAACAGCAGAATTTAGGCACTGTATCAGTCGTCATTATCGCTTTAGGAATTTCTTTTCCGTTTTCAGGAGAAAGTGCGGCAGTCAGCGAACTGATTTTTGCTGATATCTTTTCGTAGGGCAGCTGAACTCCGATGATGCCTGTTGAACAGTTGAGAATGGAATTTTCACGAGCTCCGATTGTGCGTGCTGTTTCGGCAGTGAGTTTAACTGCGGTTTCGTACCCCTGCTCTCCTGTGCAGGCATTCGCGTTTGTAGAATTGATTAGAATTCCTTTGATCTTGTTGTCCTTTCTTTCGCGGCAAAGTTTTACAGGAGCTGCGAAAACTTTGTTAGTTGTAGTTACAACTGCGGCGTTGCAGTCTTTGTCTGCCGAAATCAGACAAAGATCGAGCCGGTTTGCGAATCTGATTCCGCATTCAATAGCCGAATATTTATATCCCCGGACGAGTTCAAGTCCGCCTTCTAATTTTTTCATATTGATTCTTAATCCTTATTTTCCGGATTTAATTTCGTCCCAGATTTTTGAGTACTTCTTGTTGTCTTCTCCTAGATCGACAATTGTTTCCGATTTTTTCATAACAGCATCAGACGGTTTAAACGCAGGATTGTTAAGCGTTTCTTTATCCAGAAGCTTGAGAGCCTCTGAGTTCGGAGACATGTAGAAAACAAATTCCATATTCTCTGCGCATATTTTTGGATCGTGGCAGAAGTTTATAAATTCGTATGCAAGATCGATGTTTTTTGAATCTTTCATTATAACGAAATCGTCTGATGAATAAGAAGTTCCTTCAGCCGGATAAAAGAATCCAATATTCTCATTTTCTTCTATTATCTGCAAAATGTCTCCGCTGTATTGCTGAACGATGAAAAATTCACCTGAATCAAGACCGCGTTTTGCTTCATCAACGTCAAACTTCGCGATATTCTTTTTCCATTTAAGAACGAGTTCTTTTGCTTTCTGTAGTTCGGATTCATTACGGCTGTTGTAGCTGTAACCGAGCTGTTTAAGAGCCGCGCCTATGACTTCTCTCATATCGTTTAAGAGGGTAGTGCGTTTTGAAAATTCTGCTGATTCGAATATGCTCCAGCTTTCTTTCGGAGAAGCAACTTTCTGCTTATTGTATCCGACACCGGTGAAGCTCATCATGTAAGGAACGCTGTAGTTCATGGCTGAATCGGGTTTTGATTTTATAATTTCTGCGTCAATATTTTTGATATTAGGTAGCTTTGTTTTGTCTATAGGTATAATCATGTTTTCTTTGTTCATGACTTCAGCCATATAGCTTGTCGGGATGATGATATCATAACCGGTTGCGCCGGATTTGATTTTTGCATACATTGATTCGTTTGAGTCAAAATAATCCACGATGACTTTACAGTTGAATTTTGATTCGAAAGCGGAAACTATTTCCGGTTTGATATAATCCGCCCAGTTGTAAATGTGAAGTTCCTTTTTATTTTTGTTAGCACAGGAAATTGATAATGATAATGCTAAAAGGCTCAAAACGGCAAATGTTATTTTTTTCATAATTTACTCCAGTTTAAAAATCAGCCCGGAATTCGAAAGAACATAGGCAAACAGAGTACAAATATGTACATGGCTCTTCATTGGCAAGAAAATTTCTCTACAGGCGCTAATTTCTTTCCATTCTCTCGCGGAGTATTTCTTTAACTTCTGATATGTCGGATGAAGCTTTTTCCAGTCCTGAACTGATGCTTTCAATTTCATGAAAGCTTTCGATGAGAATATCAGTTTGTTCCGCAAGATTCTCGAATACTGTTCTGAGATCATCTGAATAAGGAACGATTTTCTTAACTTCTTCCTGTGTTCTTTTCGCAAGATTTTTTACTTCGCCTGCGACAATTCCGAAACCGCGTCCGGCATCACCTGCACGGGCAGCTTCAATTGAAGCGTTAAGTGCAAGAAGATTTGTCTGCATCGAAATTTCGTTGATCGAGCTTGTTATCGGTGTGAATTTTTCCGAGATTGACGATGATTTTTTCATTTCGTCGCCGAGCTTTGTCAGGCTGTCTTTTTCCTTCGAAGAAAAAAGTTTAATTTTTTCGATCATTCCTTCTATATTGCTGTTTTCGATGTCACGGACTGCATTTTGAACGGCTTCAATGCTTTTGGTGCTTTCTTCTTTTTCGGCAAGCATCATGAAGTGTTTATAGTAATGGCAGTTTTCCGCTTTATTAAGTCCATTGAAAACAGCCAGTGCCATTTTTTCACAGCTTCCGTATCCGCAAGCTGAACAGTTATACATATCATTTTCAGAATGCTTCATCATTGAAGCATAAACTGATGCGAGTTCGCGCTGAGTCGGCAATTTTGATGTGTTGTTCTGTGCGAGATTTTCATATTTTCTGCCGTAGAGATTTTTCTTCCAGAACTTGTCGATTGTGTGTTTGAGTTTCCGCTTTCCTGAAAAAGATGAACTGTATCTTTTTTTCATGTCATTTTTTCTTTCTGAGATCAGATGTTCAATGCGGTCAAGGTTTGCGTGCCTGTTAGGTGTTCCCGGTCCGCCGTTGCATCCATGCTCGCAGTTCAGGCAGTCAACGAGAAGCGGAGCAGTTCCGTTTGAAAGAGACTCAGCAAGAGAGTCGATATATGCATAAATTGTGTTAGTTCCTTCGATTTTGCGCGAAACTTTTCCGATGCCGGGATGTTCACGTTCAGCGGTTTCGAGAAGTCCTCCCGGTGATGAAAAAACAACAGCGCGCTCTGCAGGCGGATTGTCATAATCAGTTTTTGGATAGTTATCCAGATTTATTCCGGAATTTTTAATATGTTCTATCAGTGAGTTGCAGGTAACGTTGAATATTTCTCCGGCAAAACCGAGTTCGTCGAATTCGCGTCTTTTCGCAAGACACGGACTGATGACAAGTATTTTATGCTGTGCATATTCAGGATAAAACTCGCGAATCATCTTTACCGTGTGCATCATCGGGCTGTCTGCCGGTGCAAGATGTTCAAGGAGTTCAGGATGATAAATTTCTATATAGCTTACAATCGCCGGGCATGGCTGGGATATAACCAGACGGGGTTTATCATTTTTTACGTGTTCAAGATAAGTTTTGACTGTAAGTTCTGCTCCGAAGCTTACATCGAAAACCGCTGATAGTCCCGTTGATTTGAGATATCCGTTAAGATTGAGATATTTTCCCGGAAAAGCGGCAGCTGAAGCCGGAGCCGCGATAGCTATCATTTTATCGTTTCTGCTTAATGATTTTTGAAACAGTTGAAAATCATCGATTCCGGAGCGCGCGTCATGCGTACAGTAATCAAGGCAGCTACCGCAGCCGATGCACAGATTGTGGTTTACTTTTACATACTCGCCGCTTCCGTCGTTGCACATTTTGACAGGACATGCCGTTATGCAGGCGTGGCAGTTGACGCATTTATCTTTATCGACATTTATTACCGGAATTAATTCAGCCATCGTAACCCCTCTTTGGAAACGCCGTGTGTGTACTGATCTGTAAGTGAGAACAAGCGGTGTTATTGCCAAAAAATGATATTGATTATAATAGCAGAATTCTTTTTATTTAGCAAGAAAAGAATCGTTTATGTTTAAATGGTGAAATTGAAATAATCGTATGATGTGTTTTTTGTGAAGCCGCTTTTGATATAAAGATTTTTTGCAGCGTCATTCTCCATTTGTGTGCATAATGTAATTCGCGCAGCCGAATTCTCCTTTGCGAATTTAATCGATTTTTCAATCAGAGCTTTTGCGATTCCATTTCTACGGAAAGAAACGTTAACAAAGAGATCATTGAGGTAATAAGTGCGCTTCATCGCAACTGAAGAAAATGAAGGATAAAGCTGAACGAATCCGCACATTATATTATCTTCGGAAGCGGCGAAAATTGCCGAGTCATTTTTTGTAAGTCTTTCATTGATGAAACCGCGTGCGGATTCCATATCGGAATTCTGACCGTAGAATATACGGTAGTCGTTGAAGAGTACTGAAAGCTCATCGCAATGACCTGAATTGCATTTAATTATCTGCAGCATGTATAATCCTCTTTTACTTGACTTAATCTGTGTCCGGATGATATTTAATCAAATCATCCCAGTGAAGGATATGAGTCAATCTTTTTAGGCGCGTAATATAATGAATTCCAGACAGTTTTTTAAATCATTCGGAAAAGAAGCGGCAGTAAAAATATATCTTTTCATCGGCGAGGAAGAAGGAGAGAAAGAGCGTGC